>TARA_R110002096_G_scaffold123346_1_pt1 | contig 12132 bp, 11 predicted proteins | sample TARA_R110002096 | Tara Oceans TARA_R110002096 (sample SAMEA4397295) | marine metagenome | biome: Polar Biome; feature: [DCM] deep chlorophyll maximum layer (ENVO:01000326); material: water (ENVO:00002006), including particulate matter (ENVO:01000060) such as... | depth 35 m | reverse complement strand
CAGGCTGAGTTAGTTGCCGCAGCAGCACAGCAAGCCATTGCAGAAGCCAGAGAGCGAGAGAGCAAAGTTCTTGACAATACTGCAAGCGCACAACTCAAACAGGTCAAAGCTCAAAAAACTTTGAATGACATACAAATAGATAATGAAAATGTAAGAACTAAACAGATAACAACACTTGCTGATATTAGAAACCAAGTGTTTGAGAATGTTCAAAGAGGAACATTACAGTAATTACTTAAGTCACTGCGACTATAAGCAGGGGCAATCTTGCCAACTCTAAACACCATAAGAGGCTAATCATGGGAAATACAGCGGAAAATATCGACAACGAAAAAGAAGAAATAAAAGACGACGCAACTGAAGCAGAAACTAAAGTAGAAGATCAAGTAGAAGCTGAAGTAAAATCTGAAGACATTTCTGAAGAACCTGAAGAGCTTGATGACAATGGAGAACCTATTGTAAAAGAAAGCCCTGAAGAGTTTGAAGTTGTTCGAGAGGGTACGCAACCTCAAAACTTTGACCAGCAACAAGTTAATGACATTGTGTCAAAACGTGTCAAAAAATTAAATTCTAAAGTTCAAGAAGTAAATGAACAAAGTCATCAAGCGGCAACAGATCTAGAAATTGCAAACAAAAAGAATGAAATTCTTCAGTTTAAATTAGATCAAGTTAGTGGGAAAACAGTTCCTAAACAGATTGTTAAACCTAACAAAAATGACTTTGACAATGGAGAATATGATTCTGAGTTCATCAAGCAGTCGGATGAGTACACTCAGGCATTAATTGATCAGAAGGTTGAGCAAGCCGTTTTAAAGGCTAGCCAAACAACTGAGCAAAACATTGGTCAAGAGCAACAACAGAAAGCCTTACTGAGCAAACAGGTCAAACACTATGAAAGGGCTGATAAGATTGGTGCCAAAGATTATTCAGATACTGAAGATATAGCACTGGAAATATTTGGAAATCATTATTCTAATCAAATTATTGAAAATTTTGATGATTCTCACATTATTATGTATTACTTAGGTAAGAATCCAGAAGAAGCAAAGAAGTTTAAGAATTTGATTAAAAACTCGCCAGTAAAAGGCGTTGCTGCGATAGGCAAGCTAAGTGCTGAGTTAAAGCTCAAACCAAAGCAAAAGAATGTAGCCGATCCTGATACTGAAATTAATGGCGATGGCAGTGGTAGCAACTCTGACGCATTACAGCGTCAATTAGATAAATTAAGAGATCAAGCAGCTGCAACCGGCAACATGACTAAACTCATGAATTTCAAAAAAGCGAATAAGCTACAATAAACAAAAACTAATCTGAGGTATTTATCATGGCTAACGCCTTTTCGAAAGAGGAGATTGTATTCTTCGAGCAAGTGCTTGCAGGATTTTCTCCAAACAACATAACCGCACGACAGGTTGACAAGTTCAAGCCACCATCAACTGAGTTTGAACGTTCAGCTTTGACCGTGCATCGTCCTGTTCCTTATATCACTTTAGGCACCGAAGGCTTAACACTGGCCGCAGGAGCTTTTGCTGATAGAACACAATTAACGGTTCCATCAACATTGAACTCTAATGCGTCATCTCCATCGGATGTTAAAAATATTCCGTTTAAGATGAACGCTGTAGAACTTGCAGATCCCCTGCAAAGAGATCGCATAGCTGAAGCAGCAGTGCAGCAGTTATCAGCAATTGTTGATTCAACCGTTGCAACGCAAGTGGCCAAACGTGGTTCACTGTTCATTAAGAATGGTGCTGCAATAACTACTTATGCGCATGTTGCACAATGCGAAGAGCAAATGAGTATTCGTGATGTGCCAATCATGGAGCCACGCACTTTGATTATGAACCCAACAGATTACAATACTGTTGCTAATAATCTTGCAAGTCGTGATTCAACTCCTAGTGGCGTTGCACTAACAGCCTATGAACGCTCGCAGATTCCAAGAGTTGCAACATTTGATTCGTTTAAAGCGAATTTTATGCCAACGCAAACATTGACAACTGCGGCTTCATATCTTGTTAAGGGTGCTAATCAGGATCATGATCCAAAAGCAACTGATGCTAATGGAAACAACGTAGATAACCGTACACAAACGCTCAATATTGATGGCGGTTCTGGTGCTGTTAATGAAGGTGATGCGTTTACGATTGCTAATGTTTTTGCAGTAAGTGCAGTTCATAAGAACGTAACTTCTGAATTACAAGTTTTCCGTGTTGTATCTACAGCTAGTGGATCAGGCGATCACACAATCACAATTACACCAGCAATTATTGCTGCGGCAGGTGATAGTGGTGCTCAAGCTAATAAAGACTACGCGAACGTAGACTCTATTCCTGCTGACAACGCTGCGCTTACTTTCCTTAACCTCACGGCATCTAAACCTTCTAACATATTCTTTATGAATAGAGCGGTTGAGATTGTTCATGGCTCATTGGCAACAATGGATCTAGATGGTGCTGGCGTTTCTACAATGTCAATGGCAACAGATAGCGGTATTGAGATTCTGTTCGCTAAAGGCGCTGAAGTTCGAGGATTAACGACAGAATACAGACTGACTATGTGGATGTCTGCAAATGTCTTGATCCCTGAAATGGCAGGTAATTTGATAGTATAGTTACATCTCTTATCCCGGCTGGGTCGATCCTTCCCCCGTTGACCTAGCTGGGGTTTTTTAATAAATATATTTAAAGAGGGCCTCAAATGAAAGACGAACCAATTGGAGCAACTTATCTTTATAAAGGCGGTGATGCTGTTATTTTTGAAGGCGAAGCTGTCAAGAAAGCATTACTAGATGGATGGAAAGATACGCCTCAAAAAGCTACACCAAAAAAAACCGCAGTAAAAAAGAAAGCTAAAAAAGAAGGTTAATTATGAGTGATGGAACAACATTGATTGAAAGCTCTTTGAAGTTAATAGGCGCACATTCTATATATGCTCCTGCTGATGCTGAAAGCATAGAAGTCTCATTAGGTACTTTGAACTCAATGCTACAGCTTTGGTTATCTCAAGGAATTGAGCTAAATATATCTCCGCTTAATGCTGTCGGCGAAGAAGTCGGCGAGCCTTTAGATACAAGACAAGCAATAATAAATAATCTTGCAGTTATGTTGGCTCCAAATTTTGGCATCGCAAATGTTCCAAATCAATTAAAAGTTAATGCCAACCTTTCATACATTGCCATTAAAGCTTTATATCAGGTCTTTACTGTCCCTGATAAAGTTGTTTCTAGCACTTTGCCTAGAGGTGCTGGTAATAATAGAGGGCGGTCATCGAGAGTCTATGCGGGTACTGGCGCAACTATAGTAAGTTCAGATGCCTAGAATACAAGCCCCATTAGGGATGGAAGGCGCAGAGAATCTTCCTCACACTAAAAAAAATCTGCACAATGTTTATAACAGCGGAAAATCTACTAGTTCTGGCAGTAAAGAGATTTTACCAAGACCGGGCATAGAACTACTTGCATCAACAACCAGAGTTGCTCGAGGTCAATTTGTTTGGAATGAAGAACTTTATCAAGTTCAATCACAAAGCCTTGTCAAAATTACAAATACAACGACAGGAGCTAATACTGTAATAGGTGAAATTACAGGAACCGCAACAATAAGAACTGCGAACGGTTTTAATGACTGCGTGATAGTTGTTCGAGGCGGTGATATTTTTGCGCTAAGCAATTCAACAACATTAATAACTGTCACTGGTGTAACCAATAGTAGCGGCGTTGCTAGATTTGCCCACGGCGGAACAGCTCCAGCGGTTGGGAACACGGTGACGCTTTCAACATTTGTAACAAATACAGCTTATAATGTGACAGGCATTGTTTCGGTAGTAGGTTCAGGATTTTTTGAAGTGACAGGCATTTCGTTTGGCTCAGATGAAGCAGGCAAGTTCTCTCTAGTTTTGTCAAAAATATCTGGCAACTCAAATTTCGAAGCCTGCAATGATGTTACTCATATAAATGGCAAATTCGTTTATATTCCTACAAGTGGAGATCCTGCATTTTTCTCAGATGTAGGTGCTGCTGGAACTGTTCAATCATCAAGTTTTTTTGATGCTGAAGAATTGCCAGACAAGAATAACGCTTGTTTCAACGGTAGAAACACTCTTTTTATTTGCGGAACTGACTCAATTGAGCAGTTCAGAGACACAGGAGCATCGCCAAATCCTTTTACAAGAGTCACAGGCTCAAGAATCTTAAATGGTTTTATCGGAGGACTGCTTGAGTATAAAGACACTTTTATTTTTATCGGCAGAGAAAAAGATCAAGATTCTGGAATATTTGCAATTGAACAAGGCGGTGCAACTAAGATTTCTAATGAACGAATAGATCTTATCTTAACAAACAGTACTTTGATTGAGTTAAAAAACGCTATAGCAGGTCGTTTTAAATGGCGAGGTCGAGATATCGCAACTTTTGCAATAGGTAATAATTCTTTTGCTTTTTATAATGGCAGCTGGTTTACGCTGTCAACTATCGTAAATGGCAAAGAAGTTTCTTGGAGTGCTGGTTTTATAAATCAATTTGAAAACGAATATTACACTGCTTTTAATAACAAAATCGGCAAGTTTTCATCAGTCAACACGGACTATGGCAATGCTATCCCAAGAATTATCGAGACAATAATAGAGGCAAGCGATGATGATTTTATATCTTTGCAAAGCGTCCAACTAGGCGTATCTCAAGGTTTTAACTCTAGCGTTAAGTCAGTAGCTTTACAGCTAAGCAGAGACAATGTTAATTATGGAGCTTATGCGTATAAAACACTCGGCAATATTGGAGATTATGAAGCTAAAGTAATATGGAACCCGCCGGGCGGTCTTGGTAGTTATGAAGGATTTATTGGTATAAGATTTTATACTATAGATGACATGGTTTTTTCTGTTGATAAAATGATTGCTAAAATTAGATGAGCAAAATTACAACAAAACCTAATAACGGATCTTTTATTGCAAATGATGATCGTGTAGTAAATCAAGTTTACCAAGACTATTTCGACGATATTGAATTATCTTTGAATACTAATTTGCTAGGAAATCAAGTTCAATTATCAATTTACACTGTGACAACCTTGCCTGCAGCTACTACAGCTGGCGGTGTTATATATGTGAGCAATGAAACTGGCGGTGCTGTTATAGCTTTCAGCGATGGTACAAACTGGAGGAGGTCGACAGATAGAGCTATTGTTTCGTGATTGAAAGAACTTATGACTATCGAGAAATTAAAAAAATAGCTCCGTGGGACGTTGTTATATCAATAAAAATTATTTATTTAATTGATAGAGGTTCAGGTCTTTGGGTTTTTCATAAACACAAAGATGGCATGATATGCCATGTTGAGATGGATAAAAATTGTAGAGGTTCTGAAGCTGTAAAAAAATGTAAACAAGCACTGCAATGGATATTTGATCAATTTAAGGAAGTTAATATTGTGTATGCTGAGATACCAAAAGAAAACAAGCCAGCGTGTCATAACGTGGTTCGTGTTGGATTTTATTTTACGCATGAAGAAGAAAACATAAGACATTACGAGGTGAAACGATGAGTTTTGGAAAAGGTGACAGCGGTAATAAAGGCGCACAAGCAGCAACAACGGCTGGAGCAATTGAAGCGCAGGCATTTGCAGCGGCTGCAAAGTTACAAGCTGAGGCAGAAGCAAACGCACTTGAAGAACTTAGGCGGCAATTCAATATATCAAGTGAAAGAATACAGCCTTTTGCGGACATTGGAACAAGACAACTTCCTGCTATTGAACGAGCATCCACTACTGCTGGGCTAGATGAAAACTTAGGTCAAATCTTTGACAGCAGCAATTTTCAGAGGCTTCGATCAGAACGAGAAGATGCGCTTCAGAATCAGCTTGCAGCAGGTGGCTTCACGCGATCTGGAAAAGCCCTTGAAGATATAGCTAACATTCCAACGGACTTGGGGTTTGCATTAGAGCAGTTGCTAACGGGTCGAAAACAAGACTTAGGAGCCACAGGACTAAGCGCAGTAACAGGTTTGGCAAATCTTGGCAGCACTCAAGCTGCTAATGTTTCAAATGTAATACAGCAAGGCGGGATAGATCAGGCTGCTGGCATAACTGACGCTGCTCAATCGAGATCTAATGCTGTCATTACTGCACAACAAGCAAGAGCAGAAGCAGCAACTCAAAGAAGAAAGCAAGACGCACAAACAGCGGCAACAATAGCGACTGTATTCTTTTCAGACCCAGTTTTAAAAGAAAACATTGAGCAAATTGGAAAAATATCTAATTTAAATATTTATCAATGGGATTGGATTAAATCAACAAAAGATACAATTATTGAAAAATGTGGAACAATCGGTTTTATGGCTGATGAAGTTAAAGAAATGTATCCGCATCATGTTTATGAATATGCAGGATTTATGACAATTGATTACCCTAATTTATTAGACGAACTTGAGGTTCAAAAATAATGGCAACTTTAAAAGGCGTAAGCGGGTCAACTTTAGTATCTAAGGCTCCAGCACCAGATCTTAATAATGCTTTAATAACTGCTTTCGGGACTCCTAAATCAAGAGCAGCAGACAGAGAAGCTAAAGCTGAAGCGAAAAGACAAAGAGCTAGAGATGCTCAACAAGCGGCTGATATTGCAACAATAACTGGAACAACCCCGCCATTCGTTCCTGCAGCAGAAGAAGAAACAAAATCTGTTTTTGACATGTTTAAAGATACTTTTTTAAATATTTTTGATGGCGAAGAAGATGAAGCATCAAATATAGATACAATGACTGGCATGATGACTCCAGATCAGGTTGAAAACGCAGAAGAACTTGCACCAGTGCCTATCCCATCACCTGATACGTCGCTTAACGAAATTAGAACAATGCCTGTTACGCCTGATACACCAGCTAGCAGAATTACAAACATGACTGCAACGCCTGCAAATAATAAAGAAAAACAAGCCGCAATAACAAGATTATATATCGCTGGTCAAGGGGATGCAGTAAAACAAATTCAAGATTTTGAAAAAGCTGGCGATGAACGACAAAAAAAAATAGTTAAAGATCAAGTTGATAGAGCAGTAAAACAATCAACTTTTTTGCTAAAACAAATTGCAATTAACCCTGACAGAGCTGATGAAGCTTTAAAATTTGTTATAGCAGATAATCAATCAAAAAATTTACCAACTAAAAAACTCGAGGCATTATTAGGTGCCCCAATCGAAGAAATTATTCCAAAATTACAATATAATATACAGGTTGGAACCGATATTAATACCGTTCAATCTAAATCTGGAACTAAATCAAGCGGTTCGATAAGTACCATAGCTGAACTGAATCAACAGTTAGCTCAAGGAAATATTAGTTTTCCTATGTATGAAACAGCAAGAAATGCCCTAACCAACGCACCGACATCACCAGGGGCTAAATCATCTGTCCAAACTGAAGTCTACAGTAACGGATTAACCGTAATGGTCTTGGATGATCAGAGTATTGTTGTTAAAAAACCAGATGGCACAACACTAGAAGGCGAGAAAGCTCAAAAGGCAATAGATAATGCAATTAAAGATGATATTAAAAACAAAGCCTTGCTAGAAGGAAGGAAAGAACAAGCAATACAAAATCAGAGATATGTTGCCAACATTAATGAAAATTTAGGTAAAGTTAGAGTATCAATTAGAAATGCTGATGATGCTTTGAAAGTGATTCAAAAAGAGGAAGGCGCACTTACTGGCCCAATTATTAGCAGAATCCCATCATTTAGAGCAGCGTCTATACAACTTGACAACATACAAAAAAGAATGGGTTTAGATATTGTCGGGGCAACAACATTCGGCGCGTTATCAAAAGGAGAATTAGATCTTGCTTTAGGAGTAGCACTTCCAACTATGCTGAATGAACCAGATTTAATAATATTTTTAGAAGATAAAAAAAGGGCACAACAGAAGTTAATTCTTGAGCTAGAAAGAGCGGCTATATATTTAGGCACCCCGGGCAATAGCATGTCGGGTTTTATTAAATTATTAGCAGATGAAAGAAAAGAATTAGAAAAATTAAAAAAAGAAGATGCTGAAAATACATCAACGGCGACAAATACAACAACGGCTACTCAACCTACAGCGGCGAATAAATCTATAATAATAGATGGTTACAAAGTAACAACACCACAGGCGAATTAACTAATGGCTGAAGAAAATAAAATGTCAATCTATGAAGTAACTGATGAAAAAACAGGTGTAACTTTACAACTAGAAGGAATGGGGCCTCCTACAAAAGAACAAGTAGATGCTATCTTTGCCAATCACTATAAAAACAATCCTAAAGAACCAACAGGATTTGACCCACGCGTACTAGCCGCACAACTAGCTGGAGCGCCTGTTGACGTAGTAACAAAAATTTTAAATACTTTTGGGCTTGATATAAAAGATCCTTTTTTAGGCAGTCAATCTATTGCCAATATATCTAATAAAACGGCTTTGCCAAGACAAAACACCATTCAAAATACAACAGGTGGCAACAAGCAAATTGAAACATTATTAGAGTCAGCTCAAGGTCCATCAGAGGCGATAACTTCGCTACTTACATCAGCAGCATTAGAGATACCCGCAGGAGTTGTAGGTACAGCAGCAACATTACTTCCCGGGCCGAAAGGCTCTGGCGCAGATGCCGTTAGGCTTGTTCAAGATCTTGCTTATCAGCCAAGAGAAAAAGGGCAAGAGACTATAGCCAATCTATCTAATGTAATATCAGATGTAACGCCTGAATTTGTAAAAAACATAGCTGGAAGCATAGGCGACGCAGCAAGTAATATAACAGAGAAAACAAACGAAAATCTTGGTCCATTAGCAGCGACAGCAGTTTCTGTTGTGCCGTTAGTAGCGTTGGAGGCAGTTCCGGGCGGGTTAGCACTAAAGGCTGCTCGTAATGCAAGAAGGATAAGAATTGCTAGTGAAGAAGAAGTTGCACTTGTTAATAATTCTATTGATGATGTTAAAGACAAAATAAGTGATAACTTAGCAGCAGGGGTGTCGCCAGAGCAAACAAAATTTGAGATAAAAAATATTGTAGAAGCCGCACCTTCTAGCCCTTTTACTGATGAAACAATTAATCTTCTTAATAATGATAATGATCCACTTAACAGAATTAACGAACTTGCAGATATCGCTCTTGACGAAAGAACTGTAAATGAAGCAAAAATTGTCTTTGCTAACGGCTCTCGTAGAGTACAAGACAGTGTTGCAGCCAGAGCAGCTATCGCTCAGGGTTTAGATGAGGGAGTTGCAGACCTTGTTTTAAGATCGAGTGAAGTGACCAAAGATAAAATGCAAAAAATGGTTAATATCAGAAGAATAGGCAAGGGCGACGTTAGATATCGCGCATTAAACAGAGCTAGCGATGTAGTTGGCGGTTCTGTGTTAAATAGACTTAATGTTGTTTTTAGGGCTAACAAAGAGGCTACAGAACAACTTGAGAATGTTGCTCAAACTTTAAAGGGCAAGACGGCAGACACTAGTTCTGCTTTCGGATCTTTTTTTAATAAATTAAATGGCATGGGCATAACATTTAAACAAGATGGCAAGTTAGATTATGATGGCTCAGATATTGACGGATTAGAAGGGATACAAAAAACTATTGACAAATTGATGCCAAGAATAATTAGAGTTCAGAGATCTGGCGATGCTTATGAAGCTCACAGATTAAAAACATTTATAGATGAAACCGTAAAATATGGCACTAAAGAAAGAGGGCTAGATGGCAAGGCTAAAACATTCATCAAACAACTAAGGAGAGAGATTGATAAGTCTTTAGATAGTAAATTTGCTGAATATGAGTTTCAAAATACTAAATATTCAGAAACAAGAAGCGTAATAGATGATATCCAAGAGCTAGCTGGTAAAAAAATTGATTTTTCTAAACCAAACGTAGATAAAAATTTTGGTGTATTGTTTCGAGGCATATTAAGCAATAATAAAAGTAGGACAAGATTAATTAATAGTCTTAATGAATTGCAAAATATAGCCGTTAAACAAGGCGGTGTATTTAACGATGATATTATTTCTCTGCTTAGTTTTTCTGACGAACTAGAATCTTTATTTGGCCCTTCTGCTTCAACGTCATTGCAGGGCGAAGTTGGTAAAGCAGTCAGTCAAGCTGTTCGAAAAGATCTTTCAGGAATGGTAATAGATGCTGGAAAACTCGCAGTTGATAAAGTAAAAGGCATTAATGATACAAACAAATTTTTAACTTTAAACAAATTGTTGTCAGAAGCAATGAACAAAGGAGTAAAAAAAAAAGTAATAACTCCTCAATAGTAGCTGCTCAAACGGCATTGCCAGTTCTTATTACTAAAGAATTTAATCCAATAAAAGACAGCAATCAATTATTACCTATGGATGAAGCAGCAAGGATGAAACGTGCTGAAGAAATGGGGTTTAACCGTGATGTGTATCACGGCACTACGCAAGAAATAAAAAAGTTTAATTTAGATCTTGCTAATCCAGAGTCAGACTTGGGATCAGGAATATACACAACGTCTACATTTGATGACGCAAACTTAAACTATTCAAACATTGACGGGCAAGACTTAACTCAAAAAATAGAATTAAGAGCAGAACAACTTGAAGAAACCTATGGCAATATGGATAAAGCAAGAGAAGCAGCGAAAGCAGAGCTTTATGGTGGTGTTGACGAAGTATTAAAATTAAAAGCTAGAGTCCAGAATCCAGCGTATGTTGGTGGCGACAAAAAAACATTTTTAGAGCTAAATCAAAGAGAATTTGACGCTAAAGACTATCTTGATGAAGCAAAAAACACAACGAGTCTTGATGTAAACGATTTTAATAATACTGCTGATTATGATGCGGCTTTGCTTGATGAGGCAAACGAGTTAGGAATAGAAGATTCATATAACTTTGAGCCAGAAGGTGAATTAGTAGATTTAATGGAATCAATTAGAAGACAAGCTGGAAGCGATGCAGACGACGCAATAAGCACAATATATAATGAGGCTGTAGACGGTGGGATTGACGCAGACAGATTTATTGAAATTGTTAAAAATTCTGATCTTGCTTATTATGAAATGATTGATGGAAAGAATGGCACAAATGAATTAATTAGGCAGGCTTTTCAAGATGCTGGTTATGATGGGTTTATAGATCAAGGTCCGTATAATAAATGGGGCGGCGGATCAGGTAGAAAAGAATTTATGAAGGGGATAAACGAAGACACTGAACATATTATTCCTTTTAATCCAAATCAGCTAAGATCTAAAGATGCAGTTTTTGATCCTTCTAAAATAGACAGTGCTGATTTAATGTCAAGTCTTGTAAAAATATTAAATGGCTATGTATAGAATTTATGATTAATTTAATTAAAACACAAAATGAAAGAGGCAAACAATGTCAGCATTTATAGACGAAAATACTCAGTTTGTAGACACCGGCGGCAATCCTATTGTCAATGGCAAGATTTACATCGGAACCAAAGGCAACAATCCTAAGACCTCAGCAATAACAATATATTCTAATCGAGCGTTAAGCTCAGTGCTGGCAAATCCTCAGACCTTAAACTCTGCTGGTCGCTCAACGAATAAAATTTTTATTCCAGACGTTTACTCATTTCAAGTCGATAACGCTGCAGGCGTTCAGCAAATACAAGACTTAGACGCAGGCTCAGGCTCTTCTGGCGGCTTAATTATATTATCAAGCGTACAAGGCACTAACACCATAACGGCCACAGCTTCGCCTTCTGTGACTTCTTACGTAGATGGACAAATTTATGTTTTTCAAGCTGCTGGCGCTAACACTGGCGCAACTACTATTAATATTGATAGTGTCGGGGCTAAAGCTGTAGTTGATAGTGCGGGAGCCTTATCATCTGGCGATATTGCAACAGGTCGAAACTCAACTTTAATTTATAATGCCACAGACGATAACTTTGAGTTGCAAGTTACAACAGTAACAACTTCAGTAAGACCATTAACTGGTGGTAATATTTTTATTACTGAAAGTGCAGCAGCATCATCCGATATTGCTGGCGACGGTCAAATTTGGGTAGACGATGCAGTTCCTAATACTCTTATGTTTACGAATGACGCAGGTACGGACGAGCAAATATCGGGTTTAGGATATCAAGCAAACTTTAATGGCTTTAGATTGACGTTAACGTCCG
>TARA_R110002096_G_scaffold22255_5_pt1 | contig 12136 bp, 7 predicted proteins | sample TARA_R110002096 | Tara Oceans TARA_R110002096 (sample SAMEA4397295) | marine metagenome | biome: Polar Biome; feature: [DCM] deep chlorophyll maximum layer (ENVO:01000326); material: water (ENVO:00002006), including particulate matter (ENVO:01000060) such as... | depth 35 m | reverse complement strand
GATTGCAACACTCATTACGAATCCTATTACATAATCCGGGTTTAATTGAATTGGCAGCAATGAAAAAAACTGGTAATTGTCCACCCATAAACTATTATCATTTGCTCAAATAAAGTATAACATCAAGGAGTTCTGAATAAAAAAAAACTAACAAATCCTCAATCAAACTAAAGACATTGTCATTTGAGTTAAATTCTCTGACAAAACTTCACTGACTTTCAATATACTCCGAAAGTGCAAAGATCAAATCCTTTCCAAACAACCTTGCTTTTTCTTGGGTAACAAGCTGTCCATTATTGATCCCAAATGGAAACTCAAGGGTAGTGGTCATTATTAATCCTTCACCTAAAAATCCCGAAGCCCATTTACTAAAAGAGTATCCCTGTTCATAATTGCTACCTTTATTCCATGCAGTGCCATAAGCAAGAAAACCTGTCTTGCTATTAATCGTAAGTGGCCCTTGCTGTGTTCGGATCAGGGTATTTACAAAATTTTCTTGGGCAGCAGAAATCCTCTCATCTTCGTTCCCCACAAAATAAACCCATTCATTGTTTTCTCCTTTAATCCAGGGATTGTGAAGATCTATCCCAACCCAAGGCAATCCGTCGATCCATTTCGGAATGTCTTCCCTTATGGTTTTTGTACTCGTGTAAATACTTTCTCCTGAATAATCCCTGTTGTGATCTCTTGGACTCCGGTATTTACCTTGATCACCTTGTTCTACACCATCTTTATCTAAAAATGGAATGATCATAATTTCCACCTTATCTAAAAATTGATCCATCCTGGTATTATTTGATGTCAATGCATCAAGCATCCCCTCAATGATATAATTGCTCATCATTTCTCCAGCATGTGCCCTGGCAGTAAACAATACCCTAAACTTTGGTTCAGAATCAAAGTTACTTACCAACAACTGCTCAACTTTTCTTCCCGCTCGGGTGGTACTAAGCACAGACTTTCTTAAATATTTGGAGTTTTTATGCTTCAACATATACTTATCGAAGTTTTTCTGTGTGTAAGCCATACCCATACTTAGCATTACGGGCTTTCCATCCCCAGAAAATTTAAAGCTAAAAAGATCAGGTCCCAGGTGATTTTCTTGATCAATCCAATTCCATTCATAACCACCATCGGTACTGAAGGCCGCACCCAAATTGGTCAAAACATTGGGTTTGGTCGCTTTAAAAAACCATTTTTTATTGGATGTGCTTTTAACAGTAAAACACCAATAAAACCATTCTCTAGGAGTGTCCCGTAGGTCTGGTTTAAAAAAAATAGTGTCCCCCAAAACCTTATCAATGACAACATTTCCTCCTGGAAAATCACTCTCTATAATGGGTATCTCAGCAGTTCTATTGGCAAAATTAAGCTTGTTAGGACTCCCAACTCTTAATGGATTCTTTAACTCATCTTGGCCAAGTAGTATATGGGGAATAAACAGAACAGTGGCAAAAAAAATAAAAGGGATCAATTTATTTAATAACATAAAAGATAAGGTATATGCGTTTATTTTATTCAATTAATGATTTGAAATTGGAGTAAGCTCCAATTAGCTAGGCCGGTACTCAAGCCAGAATATCCTTAACCACGTTTCCATGTACATCTGTTAACCTGAAATCTCTACCCCCAAAATGATAAGTCAGTTGTTTGTGATCCACACCCAGCAGATAAAGAATAGTAGCATGAAGATCATGAATAGTCACGGGATTATCCACTACCCTATAACCATACTCATCTGTCTGCCCATATATCGTTCCACCTTTAACCCCTGCTCCAGCCATCCACATACTAAATGCAGAAGGATTATGGTCTCGACCATCACTACCCTGTGCAAAAGGTGTTCGACCAAACTCTCCTGTCCAAACCACCAAGGTTTCTTCTAGCAGCCCTCTGGACTTTAAATCCTTTAAAAGACCGGCTATAGGTTGATCAACAGCATGGGCATTTCGCTCATGCCCGTCTTTTAAACTGTGGTGCTGGTCCCACCTGTCAATACCGCTCATATATGGGCAAGTAAGCTCCACGAATCGAACGCCTCTTTCAACCAGTCTTCTGGCCATTAAACACTGGGCACCGTAATTTCTTGTATTTATATCCTCGTCAAATAACCCATACAACTGTTTTGTAGCTTTGGTCTCAGAAGAAAACTCTGTCAATTCAGGAACAGAAGATTGCATGTGATAGGCCAATTCATAATTTTTGATAGCTGCTTCAATTTCATTGGACTTACCTTCTTCTTTTGCATCCATTTCTTTTATAAATTCCAATTTTTCCTTTTGGTGACTAGTCAAACTACTGTTTGGCTTAATGTTCGCCACAGGAGTATTACCGGTTTTCATAATTGATGCCTGATAATCAGCAGGTAGGAATCCATTCTTAAAATTATCTACCCCTCCAGGTGGAATAAGGCCTCCATCCAAAACCACATAGCCTGGCAAATTACTATTTTCGGTTCCTAATCCATAATTGACCCAGGCACCCACACTTGGTCTTCCCTGCAGCCCACTCCCAGTATGGAGGAAATAATTGGCGTTGGTATGCTCGGGGAAATTCGAAACCATAGACCTAATCAATGCCAAATCATCTGCACAGCCAGCAATGTGAGGAAATAACTCACTTACAGCCATTCCAGATTCTCCATATTGCTTAAAATTCCAAGGGCTCTTTAGAATTTTACCATTGTTATTAAACTGTGTCGCATCTATTTTAAACTTGGGATCCATACCATTTTCCCTAGCAAGCCGGGGTTTTGGATCAAAGGAATCTACCTGAGACACTCCTCCGTCCATGTACAAGAAGATAACGTTTTTGGCTTTAGGTAAAAAATTAGGCGCTTTGGCCAATTGGCTTAGAATATGTTGGGATTGCTTGTCTTTAGACTTGCAGGCAGCTCCCAAACCACCCATCATCCCCATTAAAGCAAGTGAGCCAAACCCACAACTGCTAAATTTTAACATCTCTCTCCTACTTAAGGCTTTATTGAGAAGTGGCTTGTGATTGTTCATGGGTCTAAAGTAAGTAAATAAATGATTTCATATTAAATAAGGCATGACAGTATTCCTTCCATACAGTCAAGTCTACATTCTCTTCATCCTCAGGCTCAATAGAGGCTACAGCCTTGGTCTCCTTCAAAAAAGCCAATCCTTTGTTGATTTCATTCTCAGTAGGTGGCCTCGAAAAGGCCCTTAAATAAGCCTCTACGATTTTTTCATTTTCAGAAAGCTGTTTGTTTTCCAATAATTCATTGGCCATAAGGCCTGCCTGTTCTGCAACGAAAGGGTCATTCATTAAAAACAAAGATTGTGCTGGCACATTTGTCACATCACGTTTCCCAAAAGTGGTAAAAGGGGTCGGTCTATCAAAGGCAGTCATCATTCTATCAAGAAAATTTCTCCTTACTTCAAGATACACAGACCTTCTTCCATTGCCATCCAAAGGTCCAGAATTTCCAGGCCTTCCTCTCCCCTGCATAAAGGAGGTCAGATGTACAGGAACAGGATTTCCATACATAGAAGAATTCAAAGTACCAGCCACTTTCAAGACAGCATCTCTGATTCCCTCTGCCTCCAGCCGCCTTACAGAATACCTGGTCAAGTACAAATTGTCAGGATCTTTATCTACACTTCCACCAGTGGTACTCCTTTGAAAAGCCCGGCTAAGCACCATATTTTTAATCATTGTTTTAATGGACCAGGAATGCTGAACAAATTGCAAAGACAGAAAATCTAATAATTCAGGATTAGTGGGCAATTTACCTTGAAGCCCAAAATTATCAACAGTCTCAACTATTCCTCTTCCAAATACATGGTGCCAAATCCTATTTACCATTACCCTGGAAGTGAGAGGATTATCTTCCGACAAGATCATCTTCACCATGTGTTGCCTTCCACTTCCTTCTCCTCGATAGGGTTTTTGTTCTTCAAATATCCCTGAAAGAAAGATCCTTGGCATTTTCTCTTCGCTTTGATCCGCATGGTTTCCTCTAATAAAAATAGGACTTTCCTTAGCAAAACCATCTGTTACCCCTTGTATGAATACACTGTCTTTCACCTGACTCACAAAGGCATCACTTTTTTCCTTTAATGTAAAGGCCGAAGGAAACTGCTTAATAAGCTCACCTTTTTTTAATTTCTGATTTAAATAGACTATTTCCGAAGGTGTATTTTGACCATCCTTCCAATTCTTTACCGCCTGAGAAAGTGAAATGTTAGTTTTCTGATCGTTTAAGACGGGAGTTTGCCAAGCACCGTCAAAAGCAATGGCAAAAGCAGCTTCAATATAAGCTTCTGTATGTTGGGTATAATTATGTCTAATAAATGAGCCTGGCAATAATTCTATATAAACTTTCTGGCCTTTCCAACTTCCCACATCTATGGTATAATCACGCCATTCTTCCTCATTTACTTTCTGGTCCAGATCACCGTAAATAGGATTACTTATGAGTTGGAAATTCTCCATTACAATACGGATGCTTGCACCTTTACCTTTTGCTCTGACACCTATAAACTGTTTGTCAACAATAAAATCAGGGGACCGTAATGCACCAAAAATACCCCTTCCAAATTTTTGACTTGAAGCCATCCCCTCAGACAAGTATTGCAAATCACCATTTGAAGAAAACAAAGGTTCCCCCAAAGTAGTACTTGTACCAAAGGCAAAACCATCAGCTTTCCAATCCTGAAAATCAGCAGCTCTGAAATCTCCTAGCACCTCAAATCCTTCAGGATTCTTAGTTGTAGATTTTATATTTACAAATTGGGCTGGAAGCGTATCTGAAATGGTGGAGTCAACCCAAGATTCGGCCAGTAAAGATTTGATTTTTTGTTTTAACTCAGCAGCCTGAGAAATTTTCTCAAATTTCAAATTGGAATCCCCAACAGGCACAGGACTGAATCGAGTACTTCCCAATACTCCATAAAGCGAATAGTAATCCGCAGTAGGTATGGGGTCAAATTTATGATCATGGCATTTGGCACAAGCCACGGTAAGCCCTTGAAAGCTTTTGCCTACCACATCTATCATATTATCTATCCTGTCTGCCTCATCTTTTTTTACATCCACCGGACTGTGCGTACCTTCACCCATTGTGAAAAACAAGGTACCTAAAACAGATTCATTCTCACCTGTTTTAGGATTAACTCGGGGAGAATGAAGCATGTCTCCTAACAATTGTTCTTTTATCAATTGATCATAGGGCACGTCTTGATTGAAAGCCCTTATAAGATAATCTCTAAACCTCCATGCCCCTTGAATTTGATAATCAAACTCATGTCCTTTGGTCTCAGCATAGCGCACCACATCCATCCAATGGCTGGCCCATTTCTCTCCAAAAGCTGGGTTATAAAGGTACTCATCAACCAACTCAGCATAAGCCTCCGGTCTTTCATCCGCTACAAAGCGCTTTACTCTTTCTACTTCAGGAGGAAGGCCTGTCAAAACATAGGACAACCTTCGTATCAATTGGTATTTATCTGCTTTTAAGCCAGGTTTCAAACCTTTTTCGGCTATTTTTTCATCAATTAATTCATCAATTTTACTACTAAAATCATTCTTGTTTACCTCCTTTTCAGTGCTAGGTGGTAAAAAAGCCCAATGGGGTTCATATACAGCACCATCTTCTATCCATTGTTTTATCAAAGCTACTTCATAGTCAGAAAGGGTTTGTTTCAAGGAAGGAGGTGGCATCATAAAATCTTCATCTTCGCTGGTAATTCGATCGATCAAAGCACTTTTATGAACTGACTCTGGTACGATGGCTCTATTTCCGCTTTCCAAAAGCATGGTCGCCCCTTCCTCTAAATCTAACCTTAATCCGGCTTCCCTACTACTAGGGTCAGGCCCATGGCAGAGGTAGCATTTTTGAACCAGTATAGGCTTTATATGAAAGTTAAAGTCCACCTGAGCAGGCATTTCCTGCTTAGCCTCTTGTTCACAGGAAAGCATGGCTCCTAAGACGATAACAAAGCAAAATACTATTAAAACACGTAAAGAATAGATCCATTTAAACATTAACATCCCATATGAAATTGACACCTTATAAATAAAGTAAAATGAATAATCTTCAATTTACTTTATTTTACAAAAACTTCAATGGCAAATGAAGGAAAACACCAATTTATAAGTCAACAATAATACAGACAGGGAAAAGAAAGAATAATTATTGACATTTTCGTCCCTCCTCACGAATTAAGGAAGTTTAGTTTAGAAGCAGTAATAAGGTTAAATCTACAATCAGCCAAATTTTCTTGCCAATGCATATTCTCTAAGTGAAATCCAGAATTTCTATGGTAAGGATAGAGCAAATAATATAGTGAAATCAGTAAAAATGAACATGATAACCTTAGTAAGTTTTAATATAAATTGAAGCATGCCCTCTAAGATTGAATGAAAAGCATTGCATCCAGGTAATCTCAAAATACATACCTGAATTATGATATATATAATTATATGACAATTAACTAAATATATAATCATTTCATTTTTACAATATTGCATTTAATTCATTTTATACATAATAAAAAATAGTACTTTAAACTTAAAATTATTTTTAGGATTTATAAATACAATTTTTTAAATATTTTTTACCGTATTCATATTAGAATAAAATTTCAGGTATATTCTTCACATTACTTTATTTACAAAATATAAATCGTGAATTCGGTTACGTACATCATATATATTGATAATGAAACCGATTGCATAATCAATATTGTTTTACTATTATTGAATATCTAATAAGATCAATTGAATCAATATTCTTATTAAGATTTAAAAATAATCTTTTAATTCTAACCCAAAAAAGATGAAAAACTTATTACAAAAACAATTTTTCAGAGTATCAGAAATGAAAATTCTGATACTCTGTTTCTGCATGCTGTACATTTCAGTGGATGCTGCAGCAGAATCACCAAATATTCGGATTGATGAAGACATTACGGTATCGGGTCAGGTAACTGATGAAACGGTGAAGGTCTTCCTGGAGTAACGGTACTTATCGAAGGACAGGGAACGGGAACAGTCACTGACATTGAGGGCAATTATAAAATTACTGTGCCTGAAAATGCGAGTTTGACATTTTCTTTTGTTGGATTTACTACCCAAACTCTAGAAGTAGGGAACCGTTCACAATTGAATGTAACCTTAATTATGGACACCGCTTCACTAGATGAAGTTGTGGTTATTGGCTATGGTACAGCTAGAAAAAGAGACCTTACAGGTGCTGTATCATCAGTTACAGCCTCCAAACTTGAAAATGAGAATCCAAACTCAATCCAAGACGTTCTTAGAGGAAATATCGCTGGCTTGAATGTTGGCTTGAGCACCTCCGCAAAAGGAGGAGGTAGTCTTGAAGTACGTGGAAGGACTTCCTTAAATGCAGGTTCAAGTCCACTTTTGGTTCTTGATGGGGCCATTTACTATGGACAGCTTGCAGACATCAACCCAAATGACATCGAAAGCATAGATGTTTTAAAGGATGCTAGTTCCGCAGCAGTATTTGGAGCCAAGGCCGCCAGTGGTGTTATACTTATCAATACCAAAAAAGGAGAATTGGGAAAGACCCAAATTAAAATTAATTCTAATTGGGGGCTGGCTACAATGTCAAAAAATGAGCCTTTATATGGCCCACAGGGCTTTCTTACCTGGAGAGAAGACGTAATGGAAAGTATAAATGCAGGAGGATTTGAACCTTATAGATTTTCAAACCCCAATACGCTTCCAGACAACATCTCCTTAGACACCTGGCTCAAATATGATGGTTCAGAAGGAGATCCAGAAACAGTATGGTTGCAACGATTAAACATGCAACCTCTAGAAATTGCCAACTACAAGGCTGGAGAAAGTGTCAACTGGTACAATATGATGTTTCAAAACGGCTTGAGACAAGACCATACAGTAAGTCTTTCGGGTAGAAATGAAGATTTTCAATATTACTGGTCCATGGGCTATCTGGACAATGAGGGGTTGATCGTAGGCGATGAATTCACTACCATTAGAAGTAGGTTCAATATTGAAGGCAATGTAAACGATTGGCTTACAGTGGGAATGAACACACAATTTGCAGATAGGGATGAAAGTCAAATTGCAGTGAACTGGGGCGACATGGTCAATTTATCACCCTGGGCGGAACCCTTCTTAGAAGATGGCGAGAGCCTTAGATTCAGACCAAATGAAGAAGTGAGTGGTGGACGCCACCCCTACTATACTCCTGGATTTACGGATAGATTACAGAAAGAAACTACAATCAATGCTACTTTATTTGCAGCAATTGAACTTCCTTTTGGCTTCAAGTTTAGAACTAACTTTACACCTCGGTACGAATTTTATGAACGTTATAATCATGAAATGGCTGCCCACCAGGATTTTGAAAACATGGGAGGAAGAGCGAGCAGGCAACAAAGAAAAGTATATTTCTGGCAGCTTGATAATATCTTAAGCTGGAGCAAAAACTTTAATAACATACACAATTTTGATGTGACACTCTTGGCCAACTCCGAAAAATTCCAAAGTTGGGACAATACAATGAGCAATGTGGGGTTTGAACCCCATGACCGGTTAGGTTATCACAATATTGGAGCTGGGATCAACCCTATCATTTCAAGTAATGACCAATACCATACAGCAGACGCACTTATGGGAAGAGTTATTTATACCCTTTCTGATAAATACATCACCACTCTTTCTGTAAGAAGAGATGGATATTCAGCTTTTGGTCAAAGTAACCCTAGAGCTACTTTCACTTCAGCAGCTTTTGGTTGGGTTTTTACTGATGAAGATTTTGTCGATATTCCATGGTTGGATTATGGTAAATTAAGGGCTTCCTGGGGGTAAATGGAAATCGCGACATTGGTAGATATGCCGCTCTTTCAGATTTACAAACAGGTAAATATTTTTACCAAAGACCAAGTGGAGACATGTATTTTGTAAGTCAATTGTATGTAAATACCATGCAAAATTCCAACCTAAGGTGGGAAAAAACAACCTCCTCAAATATTGGTCTTGATTTTTCTTTGTTCAATAGTCTTTTGGATGGTACTATAGAGGCCTATGACATGTCCACTACCGACCTCTTAGTAGAACGGTCTTTGCCTGATATTTTGGGATTTAACTTTGTCTATGACAATTTAGGGGAAGTAAGAAACCGTGGGGTTGAAGTGAGCTTGAACAGTCAGCTAATGCAAAGATCCAACCTTACATGGAGAGCAAGCTTAAATTTTCAAATGAATCGTAATAAAATAGTTAGCCTATACGGAGATTTGGATGAAAACGGAAAGGAATTGGATGATATAGAAAACAAATGGTTTATAGGCCATCCAATTGATGCCATATGGGATTACAAAACAGATGGCATATGGCAAACTCCTGAAGCAGACCAAGCCAGTGATTATGGGGTAAAGCCAGGTGATTTTAAAATTGAAGATGTAAATGAAGATGGTCTTTATTCTAACGCTGACAGACAATTTTTAGGATTTACAGAACCTAGATCTAGATGGAGCTTTAGAAATGAATTTAAAGTCTGGAAAAACTTTGATGTATCTTTTATGATGTATGCTTATTTAGGGCATATGGGAACATTCAACCAAAGGAAAAACAGACAAGGATTCCTTGATCGATCCAATTCTTACATTTTACCTTATTGGACAGAGGAGAACCCTAGTAATGAATGGGCCAGACTCTACTCAAGTGAAGGTGGAGCTGGAGGTTTCAATGTTTATCAAAGCAGGTCATTTGTTCGTTTGGAAAATGTTTCTGTAGCATATACTGTTCCCCGCGCTATAGTAGAAAGGGCGAAAATAGAAAATTTACGATTTTATATGAACGTAAGGAATGTTGGCTTCTATGCTACCGAGTTTAATTTCTGGGACCCAGAATCTGCAGTCCCAACCCCTAGAATCTTTACACTTGGAGTTGATTTAACTTTGTAATAATTGGCTAAAATGAAAAAAATCATGAAATTTAATATAAAAAAATCAACGTTCTACCTCTCCATATTGGCCACCGGCCTTTTGGTAAGTACAACTTCCTGTGACGAAAGTTGGCTAGAACCTAAACCATTATCTTTTTATGCACCTGAAAATACTTTCAACTCTTCAAGCGGACTTTGGGGTGCATTAGTAGCATGCGAGAGAAACATGAGGCACGAACTTACTGGTGATGGCCCCCCTATCCTAACAGAGCATATATTTACAGAAGTAGCTGTAGAAGGAACAACCGATAAATCTGGCCCAGCTCAGGACATGAACCTTCTGATTACACCAGATGCCAACCTTAACTCTGCAAATTACAATAGAATTGGATGGTATTGGTATGAAGGTTTTAAGGGTATTAAATATGCAAATACCGTAATATCCAGAATTGATGACCCAACAGATTACGAATCAGAAGAGGAAAGAAACCACATTCTCGGAACAGCTTATTTTCATAGAGCATTAAGGTATTATAGGCTTACAAATCAATTTGGAGATGTCCCTTTAATTCTTGAAGAGATACTTGAGCCTCGCCTAAACTTTTATTCTACTAAAAGGGAAGTAATTCTACGTAAAATGAAAGAAGACTTAGAATGGGCAGAGCCTTGGGTACCTGCAGTGATGGACAAAGGGCAAGTTCCTAAAGGAGCCATTCAGCACCTTTTAACTAAAGTGAATCTTGCACTTGGAGAATTTGACGATGCCATTGCATCTGCTTCAAGGTTAATAGATGGAGGTACACATTCTTTGATGACAGACAGATTTGGGTCTACAGGTAATGACCCTTCGAAAAACCTAATTTGGGATTTACATCGACCTGAAAATAAATCGGCCAATGTTAATAAAGAAGCGATTTTGATGGTCATGGACCGTATTGATACTGAAGGAAATTCTGGGGGGATGTCTTCCATGCGACAAGGTGTGCCTTTCTGGTTTACTAACATCAATACACCAAATGGTAATCGTGGTACAATTGATCAACCAGGAATTGAAATTGATCAAGTTAGCACTTATGGTAGAGGTATTGGTAGACTGCGTGGAACCTGGTACCACCAAAGCATGATTTGGGATGATGAAAACGACCTGAGGCATGCTCCTGGAAACTGGATGGACATGACAGATTTGGTTCATAACAACCCAGATTTAAAAGGTACCGATGACTATTATGGAAAACCTTTACAGTTTCGAAATGATGAAGGCACTGTTTTAGTGGTAGACACCATTAGAAGCTGGTTTTCTTGGCCTCACTACAAACTATTTATTCCTGACCCCCAAAACATAAGACCTAGCGGAGGCCATAGTGATTGGTACATATTTAGGTTAGCAGAAACTTACCTCTTGAGAGCTGAGGCCTACGTCTGGAAAGGTGATTTAACCAATGCTGCCAATGATCTCAATGCAGTAAGAACCCGTGCAGGTGCTGCACCTTATTCTCCTGATCAAATGAATATTGGGACCATACTAGATGAAAGAGCTAGAGAATTGTACTACGAAGAACCTAGAAAAACAGAACTTACAAGAATGGCTTATATTTTTGCCAACACAGGAATTCAAGCTTATAATGGTAAAACTTATTCCATAGAAAACTTCTCCGATGAAAACTTCCTTTATGACAGAATAATGTCTGTAACTGATTTTTATAATAAAGGAGTTTCAACCAGACATGGAGATACTTATACCTATAGTCCTTACCATGTACTATGGCCTATACCTGCCCCTGCAATAAATAGTAATACCCAAGGTATTATCAATCAAAACAAAGGCTATTCAGGATATGAAAACAATGTTCCTCCACTTACTACAATTGAGGAAAATACAAGTGAATAAATCACCATAATTCCCAATACCGAAGCCCTGAGAAATTCACTTTTTTCAGGGCTTTATTTTTTGAGTTTCGGATGTTAGCCTTTACAAAATTTACCAATTTAAGTTTTATTGTACTTTAACACGAAATATGCAATAGACAATCTACTACGTGCTGAAATCGCTTTAAAATCAGCCACTTCTTTGCTGTTTTCAATTTCACCATAGCGGTGCTATGCTAAAATCTCCAAACAGCCTGATTTTCTTGCGATTGCAACACTCATCACGAATCCTATTACATAATCCGGGTTAAAGATCAAATGAGCTCCTATTCCTACTTTTTGAATTTTTGGGAAAGATACTTT
>TARA_R110002096_G_scaffold32551_5_pt1 | contig 12140 bp, 11 predicted proteins | sample TARA_R110002096 | Tara Oceans TARA_R110002096 (sample SAMEA4397295) | marine metagenome | biome: Polar Biome; feature: [DCM] deep chlorophyll maximum layer (ENVO:01000326); material: water (ENVO:00002006), including particulate matter (ENVO:01000060) such as... | depth 35 m | reverse complement strand
CCCCGAAACGTATTGGGCGCCGCGTTGACTGCCTTGCCGATGAACATATCTGGAGCATCAAATGGTTCAATTTAACCATGAAGCGATCTAGATCACCGCTTTTTCGACAAACGGTTGGTTTTTCTCCATCCGCTCATAATTAAACGGCGACAGATCAAGCGTCCGGAACTCGCCATAGGTGATCAGCTCGGCCGTGCCCCGTCCCATGGCCGGCGACTGCTGGAAGCCATGGCCCGAAAATCCATTGACGAAAACGAAATTTTCAACCTGCGTATGCGGTCCCAAAATGGCGTTCTGATCGAATGAATTATAGGCATAATGCCCGGCCCAGGAATTGATCAGCTTGATCGCTTCAAACTGGGGAATACGGTTGGCGATCACCGGCCAGACCTTATCTTCCCAGATCGAATGATCCTGTCCGAAATCATCATAGTCAACGGTTATGTCCTCATCAGGTGCGCAGCCGGCCAGATAATAGGTGCCGTCGGTCCGCATGTGAATTCCTGTCGGATCAATCGTCAGCGGCAGATCCCTGTCCAGCGGGTTTGCCGCATCAAAAATGAAAGTGTAACGCTTGCGCGGCTCGACGGGTATCTCGATGCCAGCCATGCGCGAAGTCAGCACCGCCCGCGGTCCGGAGGCATTGACCACGGTGCCGCAGGAGATCACCTCGCCGGATTTCAGCGTCACGCTTTCAACGCGGCGGCCAGCGGCATTCCGCGTCATTGCAACCACTTCATTGGTGACATAGTCAGCACCGCGTTCCCGCGCCATCCGCTTCCACCAGTCAAACAGCGAATTACCGTCAAAATACCCTTCATCGACAAGATTATGATTGGCTCCGACAATATCATCGAGCCTGTAAAACGGATAATCGCGTGCGATGTCCGCCCGGCTCATATATTTTGTTCCGGCACCACAGGCGGCCTGAATTTTCTGCAACTCTTTCAACTGATCGGCGAAGACCTGATTGTCAGCCAGATACATATAGCCGTAACTCTGCAGCACCAGTTCCGGCACCCTCGGATCATTGCCCATATAGCTCTGAAAGTTCTTCACAAAATCAGCCGCAAACTGGGAAATGCGGACATTGATTTCTGCTGAAAATTGCTGGCGCATACAGCTGTTGGTGTGGGCAGTGGAGGAGAATTCATAAGTCGGGTCCCGCTCAACCACCAGAATTGACCCGTCAAAATCCGGATTGTCGCTCAGGAACCAGGCAACTGACGATCCCAACATTGCACCACCGACAATCACCACATCATATCGGTCCTGCCTTGGATTTTCCAGAATGCGCCCCATATGAATCCTCTGACATCACTTCACCGGGTTTGCATCAAACTGATGCAGCCCGGATTCTCTGTGTTGCATGAATTAGGGTCTGAACTCAATTAGGAGATTGAATTCAGACCCTAACATTGATTTGAAGTTGATCCATCCACTTAAACTGCCCGCGAACGATACTTGCAGCGTATCTTGTGTGGCGTATTCCCGGGCGCTTTTGTGTCGCTTGTACAAACCTGAATGTCCAACCCTTTCAAATCTGGAATATTACCTATGACCGACACCTCTGCCTACACCCCTCCCAAAATCTGGAAATGGGAATCCGAAAATGGCGGTACCTTTTCAAAGACAAATCGCCCCATTGCCGGTCCAACCCACGAAAAACAGCTGCCAGTCGGGAAACATCCCCTGCAGCTTTATTCAATGGCAACGCCGAATGGTGTCAAGGTCACCATCATGCTGGAAGAACTTCTGGCTCTCGGACATCAGGGCGCGGAATATGACGCGCATCTCATTCGCATCGGTGACGGCGAGCAGTTCGGCAGCGGCTTTGTTGATATAAATCCGAATTCAAAAATTCCGGCCCTCATGGACCACAGCACGCCAAAACCTACCCGAGTGTTTGAATCCGGTGCAATCCTCCTCTATCTGGCAGAAAAATTTGGGGCGTTTCTGCCCACCGACCATGCTGGCAGAACAGAATGCCTGTCGTGGCTGTTCTGGCAGATGGGCAGCGCCCCCTATCTTGGCGGTGGCTTTGGTCATTTTTACGCCTATGCCCCCACCAAAATCGAATATGGCATCGATCGTTTCGCCATGGAGGTAAAGCGCCAGCTGGATGTGCTGGACCGTCATCTTGCCGACAAACGATATATGTGTGGCGATGCCTACACCATTGCCGATATCGCCATCTGGCCCTGGTACGGTGCCCTGATGCGCAACCAACTCTATGATGCAGCCGAATTTCTCGACACTGCATCATACAGAAACGTCAGCAAATGGACTGAACTGGTGGGCGCAAGAACAGCGGTTGAACGCGGCAGAGTGGTAAATCGGGTTTGGGGGCCGGAACAAGAACAGCTCCATGAACGCCACAATGCCAGCGACTTTGAAACCCGAACACAGGACAAGCTGGAGGCAGCGGAATAAAACGCGCCCAAAGACGTCAGATAATCTCGTCTTCGTCGAGCAATGCATCTTCTTCCATATCTGCGGTCAGGGCATCAATCCTGGCCGCAGCGTCCACTTTACGATCAATATGAGCGATGTGAAACAGCCCGTCTCCTTCATTCACAATCGGCAGATGTGTTCGACCAATCAGCAGTCCGCTCTGCTCTGTCAGAACCTCTGTTTCAATCTCGCCGAACGGATCTGAGATAACACCCAGCAGATCGCCTGTAGCAACCTCTTCGCCAATATCCTTGTGGGTGCGCAGCAATCCGCCTGCAGGTGCGCGCAGCCAGGTGCTTGATCTGGCATGAATTGTGCGCGATTTGGGGTTACTCACCCCTTTGGGCGGAATCATCTGAAGGTGGCGCATCACACGCAACACACCTGAAACCCCGGCGCGGACAGCAAATTCATCGAAGCGCAGGCCCTCGCCGGCCTCGTAAAGCAAAATGTCTATACCGTTTTCCTGGGCGGCTTGCCGCAACGATCCGGGGCGGACTTTCGAGATCAACGTCAACGGTGCAGCAAATACTTCCGCCAGTTCCAGCGTCTCCGGTTTGGAGGGCGTCAATCTGATTTGCGGCAGATTGGTACGGTGAATTGCAGCCGAGTGCAGGTCAATGCCCACGTCGGCGCGCTTCACAACTTCACTCATGAAAATATGAGCCAGGCGCGACGCCAGTGAGCCGGTTGCACTGCCAGGAAACGACCGGTTGAGATCGCGCCTGTCCGGCAGATAGCGCGAATGGTTCATAAATCCGAAAGAGTTGACAATCGGGACTGCCAGCAGCGTTCCCTTCATGTTTTTCAGGCTGGCGCTGCGCAACAGCCGCCGCACAATTTCCACGCCAATGACTTCATCGCCATGGATCGCGGCACTGACAAACAGGGTCGAACCAGTCTTGCGACCATGCACTACATGCACCGAAAGTGCCGCCGGCGTGTGGTCGGACAACACGCTGACCGGCAGATCGACAGTCTTGCGTGTCCCAGGCTCAATCTTGAAAGTGCCGATGTGAAACGCTGGTCTTGCGCCAGCTTTCTCCACGGTCTGAACAGACATTATCCTTTACCTTTGGTATTGGTTTTGTTCGGCTTTGCGCGTTTTTCCAGAAACTCGATAATCTGGCTGGCAATGTCTATCCCCGTGGCCTTCTCAACGCCTTCAAGACCTGGCGAGGAATTGACTTCCATCACTACGGGCCCCCGCGCGGAACGCAACATGTCGACACCGCAGACATTCAGACCCATCGCCTTGGCGGCGCGGGTCGCCGTTTGGCGTTCCTGTGCAGAAATCTTAACCGAAACGGCGCTGCCGCCGCGGTGCAGATTGGATCGGAACTCGCCCTCTGCTCCCTTGCGCTGCATCGCCGCGATCACTTTGCCGCCAACCACCAGCGCGCGGATATCACTGCCATTCGCCTCTTTGATGAACTCCTGGACCAGAATATTCACTTTCGCACCCCGGAAGGCTTCGACAACCGATTTGGCTGAGCGATCCGTATCTGCCAGAACCACGCCCACTCCCTGGGTGCCTTCCAGCAATTTTATGACCAGAGGGGCGCCTCCAGCGAGTTTGATGACTTCCTCGGTCTGACTTGGATCATGAGCAAATGTCGTTACTGGCAGGCCCAGCCCGTCGCGCGCCAGCAACTGCATGGAGCGCAGCTTGTCGCGGGAGCGGCCAATGGCAACAGATTCATTCAGCGGATAGACCCCCATCATCTCGAATTGTCGCAGCACCGCCATCCCGTAGAAAGTGACAGACGCTCCAATACGCGGAATAACGGCATCATATCCGGTCAGTTTCTCGCCATTATAATAAATTTCAGGGCGCCGCGAGGCGATGTTCATGTAACAGCGCAAAGTATTGACAATGTTCAATGTATGCCCACGCGCCTCGGCAGCCTCTTTCAGCCGTTTATGAGAATACAAGCCCGGATTTCTGGCCATCATACAGATTTTCATGCAATTTCTCCTCGATTATTGGAAGTCTTGTAGGCTTCTTGAGCTCGTCTTGGCTGTTCGTGGTCAAAATTCCACAATCAGGTCTTGGGCAAACCGACCAGAAAGGATTTGCCCGGTGCCACCAGCATATTGTGTCGTCTGATTGCGGTCCTTCCCAGAATCAGATCGAATTTCATTTGCTCGCGATCAGCCAGCGACACCTCAATGCGCCAGCGTCTGCGGCCCAGCGCGAGTTTCGTGGCGATCACGTAACGCATTTCAGGCACACCGCTGGTGTTGCGGATTTCACGCTCGTCCAGAATTTTCGCACTCTGGCGCTGGTCTTTGTGGCGGCCGCGATGCGGCACATGAAACGAAATCCAGCACTCGCCTTCCTTGTCGAACGTCTGCAGATCAATCGCATGCAGAGCAGATGTCCGTGCCCCTGTGTCAATTTTGGCCTGCAGCAGCGCAATACCCAGATCCGGCAGCCCGACATGTTCGCGCCAGCCGATTATCTTATCTGCTCTCAGTGCCTGGGTAGCTTGTTCCAGTTTCACCTCAGGCAGTCCTCATTGGCGCGGCGGTAATTGACGAACGTGTTGGAACTCATCACGACAAAAAACCCGTCCATATCAATCATCACATATCCACGCTCTGTCATTGCGCGGGTCAATTCGCGAACATCATCGTCATAAAGCCGTCGGCGGCCGGCAAGTTGACGCACCAGCTTTGCTGCAATGCGAAATCTGCCCTTGGATTTCCCGCCAAACGGCTGCGTATACATATCAGCCAGTTTATCGGCCACCTGCGTCAAAACATTTTCCGGTACTGTCATTGGCAAATCGCAAAATAATTTTTATCCATAGCAATTATTTTTTACCTATTGTAATTTCTTGTCAAGCCTTTAATAAATTTCTGACAGCATTTCGCCGGAAGGAACCTCCATGTCCAAAGCCCAGCTAGAAATTCTCCTGCCTGCTGACGAGCCGGATCAGGGTCGCACGCTGGACCTGTTGGAATCTGCGGATGCGGAAGGGCTGGCCGAACATTTGGAGGCCATGTCGCTGAGTGATGCACTGCGCGAGATCCTGAATCTCAGCGCAATCGATCGCGAAAGCGTTCTGGCTCTGCTCCCTGTGGAACTTGCAGCAAGCCTGATTGAGGAAGCACCTACCGAAATCGCCGTTGAATTGCTGGAAAATCACGAAGCGGAACGGGCCAGCCTCATTCTGCGTGAACTTTCCTCCGATGTTCAGGCTGATATCATCGGTGAATTTGACCAGGAACACGCCGACGCAATTCTTGGCGAAATGAGTGCGCGCGAAGCAGCGGATCTGCGGCGCCTCGCCGCTTATGATGACGACACAGCCGGTGGTCTGATGATTTCCGAAGTATTCACGTTCTCCAAGAAAAACACTGTCGGACAGGTGCTCAAACAATTTGTCGATGAGGATTCCGATTTTGAGCGCTATCGCGGTCAGCATCCATACGTGCTGGATTCCCGGAAACGGCCTGTCGGCGTCGTGTCCCTGCGCAGTCTGCTGACAGCAAAGAAATCAGCGCCTCTGACCGAGATCATGGTCAAGCCGATGTACGTCACGGTTGAAACTCCGCTGGATGATCTGCGCGATATTTTTGACAAGCATGCGTTCCTCGGCATCCCCGTGGTTGCGCAGAACGGTCGCCTGGCCGGTGTTGTCTCGCGCTCGGCCGTCGACATGGCAGCACTTGAGCGTGCTGAAACTGAAAGCCTGAAGTTGCAAGGTGTTGTCGGAGAAGAAATCCGCTCCATGCCGCTTGGCATCCGCTCTCGTCGACGGCTGGCATGGCTGTCCACAAATATCGTCCTAAACATCATCGCAGCCAGTGTTATTTCCGCATATGAAGAGACGCTGACCGCCGTCATTGCCATTGCCGTGTTTCTGCCGATGGTCTCTGACATGAGCGGCTGCTCCGGCAATCAGGCTGTCGCCGTCACCATGCGCGAATTGTCGCTCGGTCTGGTAAAACCCATGGATGCGATGCGGGTCTGGCTCAAGGAAGCCTCTGTAGGTCTGATCAATGGAACCGTTCTGGGTATTCTCATCGGCATCGTCGCCTGGGCGTGGAAAGGAAATATCTATCTCGGCCTGGTAATCGGTCTGGCGCTTTGCCTGAACACCATCATCGCGGTGTCAATCGGTGGTGTCGTGCCGTTGCTGTTGCGTCGCTTCGGCCAGGACCCGGCTGTTGCCAGTGGCCCGCTCCTCACCACCATTACCGATATGGCGGGCTTTTTCCTCGTCCTCAGCCTGGCAAGTGCCTTCCTTCCATTTCTGATATAGATCATAGTCGGGGCCTGCCAGACAAAGCAAAACACTCTGACACGATTGAAGTCAGGCCCCGATTGTGACACTCAGATTTTCACGAATGCCGCCGTGACATACATGAACACCACACCAGCCGTAAGGCCTCCCAGCACCGGTGGTTTCAGGAAGGTCTCCAGACCCAGCCGGTTGTTGCGCATCACATAGGCACCGACCTGCACCACCACCTGTAAAATCGCGCCTGCCCCGACAGCTAGAGCAAATGCGCCCCATTGCGGAGAAAATGCCAGACTGCCCAGCCACATGCCAATAACCGCCGGCCCACCGGCAAGCAGAACAAGCCCGGCAAACGCCCATAAAGGCGGGCGCTTCTTCAGAACAGGCGCGGCAATGCCAATCCCTTCGGTAATATTGTGCATCGTAAAGCCGAGCACCAGAAAGGTGCCGAGGCCCGCTGATCCGGCGGCAAATGCGGCTCCGATCGCCAGACCTTCACCCAGATTGTGCAATCCAATGCCGAGCGCAATGAAGGTTGACAGCGCCAGCCCTGTCGGGGGCCCGCCGCGTTGTCCGACAGCCATCAGAAGCAGAAAGGTCGCAAGCGCAACGAGTATCACCATAACCGGCCCCTGAAAAACAGCAGCCGAGTTCCCAGCGAGATCGAGCGCTTCTTCGAATGAATCGAACAACAAGAACGCCAGCAATCCGATGGTCAGAGACATCAGGAAATTCATCCCGCCCTGGCCGACATCGCGCAACACCGGATAGAACATCAAGCCAAAAACAATCGGCACGATGCCTACGAAGATCCCGACCATAGCCTGAAATTTCAGCTGACTGGCGGTGACTTTCGGCGTCGCGACAGCCACCTCGATTTCATGAGTGAAAGTTGCACCGGTTGTCGTGACAATTGTCACTCTATGAGCTTCGCCCAGCATCCAGGGAAACGGCACATCCAGCCAGACCGTAGCCCCACGCGATATGTCTCCCGCAGGAGTTTGCGCAAATGTCCAATACGCCGCATCGACCTGCACCTGGGCGATGCGCATCGGTTCCGAACCGCCCGCCCGGACCAGCAAACGCAGACCTTGTTCGTTCAGGATGGTCCGTTCGAATGTCAGGCTTTCAACCGGCGGAGCACCGGTTTTGAAACTCTCGAACGGATCGGCAAATACGACCCAGCCAATGGCCGCAATCAACAGGGCCAGCGGCATCAGTAGCCAGATCAATTTTTGCGGACCATCAGGCCTTGCGGCAGATTGCGTCATTTTCACCCCTCCACCACGTCGAAATTCGCCATCCAGCCCAGTTCAGTAAACTCGGCCTGATGGGCGTGAAACATGTAGAGACCCGGTTCGTGCTCGGCAAAGCTGAATTCCAGAATTCCGCGCTCTGCCTGACATTGGGTAATGATGTCAACGGTCCGCAGAGTTGGGGACAAAGTGGTACCCTGATTGTAATAATCGAAAAAATTGCCGTGCAGATGGAACGAGTTGATCGGATCAAATTCAACTGTATTGATCAGATACACGCGTACCGGTCGGTTTTTGACAATCCTGATAGGTTTTTTCATGTAGGCAAAGGCGATCGTATTGACGGCGTAGAATTCGTTTTCCTCATCGAAATTGGTGTCGAACGCGTTCATCACCATAACCATTTCCTGCCATCGGGCGTTTTCAGCACTTCCCAGCAGGCGCGAGCGGGCTGTTTCGGCCTGTTCAGGATGGCGTTCAGGAGCCGGATCAACCACAAACGCCCCATACATGCCTTTCGCCATATGCCGTTTCAGCGGCAATGCGTGACAGTGATAGAGGTGGCAGCCAAATGGTTTGGCATCAAATTCATAGATGAATTCCGCGCCCGGTCCGATCATTCCCGGTGTGCCGTTCACGCCATCCATTCGCGCCGAGTGGATTCCGTGAAAATGCATTGAATGCGGGTGCGATCCAAGATTTTGAAAAACAATCCGAACCCGGTCCCCTTCCGTGGCACGCAAGGCAGGGCCGGGAATGCGGCCGTTGAATGTCCAGGCTGGGAAAGTGACGCCCGGCGCAATTTCAATCTCCTTGTCTTCCGCAGTGACCTGGAATGTTCTTAGCGTGCGCCCGTCGGGCAGAGTTTCGGTGGTGCCGACCTCCCAGTCTGTCAGTAGGTCCATCGGGTCAAAACCATTTGCCAGATTGTCCACTTGGCCGACAGTCATCATTGCGCCTGGCTGGTTCGTGCCCGGCACGGATGCATCATAGGCCGTGCCGGATGTCACATCACTTCGTGGAGCATTTTGCGAAACCTGCCCTGATGCGCTGTTCACAACTGCTACAGAACTGCCGGCAGCAGCCAGGCCCGCCATAAGTACGCCTCTCCGGCTCAAAGTCTCATTTGCATTATCAGATTGTTTCATTGCGGTCTAAAGGGTCCATACTTGCGTCTTCCTGCCATCTGCTTCCGTTTCCACGTGGAAACCAGCTGATAGTTGCGAGTCATTCGCATCAAGCTGCACAGTATACGCAAATGCGAATTAGTTGCAACTAGGGTCTGGACTCAGTTTGCTACGACCACACAATGGGCCTCATCATTTGCGCATATCTGTCAGGCCGCGTTCCTCGACCCGGATGCGGACATAAAGCATTACAGCGTTCAGCACAGAGAACAGGATGGCTACCTGGAGCAGGCCCAGCACCATCGGTGCGACAAAGATTTCAGCAACAACAAGGCAGTAATTCGGGTGCTTCAGATAGGCAAACGGGCCGGATGTCACCAGCGGCCGATCGAGTATGATAATGCGCGTTGTCCAGCGTTCCCCAAGACTGATGAGAATCCAGATTCGAAACATTTGCAGACCGGCAAACACCAGCAGCCAGCCGGTTGAAACCGGCTGGTTGTAGCCAAACCCGATCAGTGCCAGAAGCCAAGCAGCGTGCAGCACAACCATCACCGGATAGTGACCCGCGCCGATTTCCCTGGCTCCCTGTCGCAGAAGCTTTTTTGTATTGCGCCTTGCAATCAGCAATTCACTGAAACGCTGCACCACAATGAAACTCAGAAACAGGGCTGCTGGCAGTGAAAAATCAGGCATCAGCGTTCGACGGTCAAGGGCAGAAAGGATGCCGTAAAGCCTGGACCCAGGGCACACATCATCATCTGTCCTTCCCCTTTCGCCTCCAGAATCCGCTTCAGTACAAACAGTGCGGTGGGTGCAGACATATTGCCATAATCGCGCAGCACTGACCGTTCGGCGTCGAGCGAGCCTGCCTCAAGATCCAGTGCGGTTTCAATCGCCTCCACCACTTTGGCCCCACCGGGATGACAGACAAAGCGGACAATGTCTTCCCTGGCCAGTCCGCTGCGCACCAATGCCTTGTCACAGGCTTCGGCAAAATAGGTTTCTGCAAAAACAGGTATCGAGCGGTCAAACACCACTCCAAGCCCCGCCTCGTCCACATCCCATCCCATAATCGACAATGTATCAGGCCACAGTTCCTCCTGGCCGGTGCCAAGCATGACGCTGGTTCCGCGCGCTTCCCCCGGTTCCGTCGACAGCACACAGGCCGCCGCACCATCGCCGAATAGGACGGTCGCGATAATATCCGCCTTTTGCAGTCGGTCGGACCGAAACGACAGGGTACAGGCCTCCAGAGCCACCATCAGCACGTGCGAGCCGGGCTGCGCTGCCGCTTGAGCCTGGGCGATTGCAAGGCCCGAAACGCCGCCGGCACATCCAAGACCAAAAACCGGAATGCGGCGCACATCGGTGCGAAAGCCCATGTCCTTCCACGCCAGAGCCTCAATGGTGGGCGTGGCAATACCGGTTGAAGAAATTGTCACAATCGCGTCAATCTGGCTTGCGGATAATCCCGCATCCTCCAGCGCCGCTGTCGCTGCTTCGGTAAAAAGCTCTTTCGCACCCTTCAGAAACAGGCTGTTTCGCTCTGGCCAGTTTTTCGGTTCTTCAAACCAATCGAATGGAGCAAACGAATAGCGTTTTTCCACGCCTGACGTCTGAAAGGTGCCCGCCATCCGCTCGAACTGAGCATAACGCGGGCCCAGAATGCGTCGGGCATTCTCAAGCACAAGATTTTGCGGCAACTCATAAGCCGGTACAGCGGTTGCCAGGCCCTTCAGGAAAACATGCATGGGGACTTTCATAAAACCAGATTATACTGGTGTTACGTGTCACGATGATGGTTGGACCATCGAACAGGCCAACCGGGCTCATTACGCTTTGGAAATAGGTCTGCCGCTTTGCTGTACGCTTTGACAGCGCCGCCGAAGAACCCCGCAGTCTGTATGACTGCGGGGCAATATCAAGTGCGGCCTATTTTGAAAGTTTCCGGCTTTGGTTCAACCCGATCACCAGACTGACACACATGGCGAGCAGCACAATCGTGAACGGAAATCCGGTACTGACCGCCATGGCCTGAAGCGCGGTTAACGCCCCGGATCCGCCAACCAGCAACAGGGTCGCAGCAACCACGCCTTCAAAAGTGCACCAGAACACACGCTGTGAAACCGGCGCGTCTGTCTTGCCGCCGGCGGTAATTGTGTCAATCACCAACGAGCCGGAATCCGAAGAGGTGATAAAGAAGATCAACACCAGAACAATCCCCAGAAATGACGAGATCCCGGCAAATGGCAGCGGTTTCAGCATTTCAAAGAGTTTCAGTTCCAGCGCGGCATCTTTTACCGGGGCCGCAGCATCGGCAACAACTTGCGAAATCGCTGTGCCGCCAAATACGCCCATCCAGACTACGCTGACGAGCGTTGGAATGACAATCACACAGAAGATGAACTCGCGTACGGTCCTGCCTCTTGAGACACGGGCAATGAACATGCCCACGAAAGGTGACCAGGAAATCCACCAGGCCCAGTAGAATGAGGTCCAGCCCTGAGAAAAGTTCACATCCTCGCGTCCGAATGGCATCGACAGGGGAATCAGATTGGTGACATAGGCCGATCCTCCGGAAACGATGGCGGCAAAAATATCTCCGGTGGGTCCGACCAGCAATACAAACACCAGTAACAATGCTGCCAGCCCAATATTGATTTCAGACAGGATTTTCACACCACCATCCAGACCACGCAGAACCGACAGCAACGCAACAGCAGTGATCGCCGCAATCAGTATGACTTTGGCACCGTTGCCCGTGCTCCAGCCGAACAGATAATTCAAACCCGCAAGTGCCTGTTCTGTGCCGAATCCGAGCGACGTGGCCAGGCCGAACAAAGTGGCAAACACCGCCAGAATATCGATGATGTGTCCCCACCAGCCCCAGACCCGCTCACCCAACAGCGGATAGAATGCCGAGCGAAGGGTTAAAGGCAGGCCGCGATTATAGGTAAAGAACGCCAGTGATAATCCGACCACAGCATAGATTGCCCAGGGATGCAGCGCCCAGTGGAAGACCGTCGCTGCCATGCCCAGATCGCGGG
>TARA_R110002096_G_scaffold517_4_pt1 | contig 12142 bp, 7 predicted proteins | sample TARA_R110002096 | Tara Oceans TARA_R110002096 (sample SAMEA4397295) | marine metagenome | biome: Polar Biome; feature: [DCM] deep chlorophyll maximum layer (ENVO:01000326); material: water (ENVO:00002006), including particulate matter (ENVO:01000060) such as... | depth 35 m | reverse complement strand
GACTAAATCGTATGCTGACCATGTATGGGAATATACTGATTGGGGCAAACATAGACAAAAAGATACTAATAGTGAATTATCTTTTGGATATAAACTTAAAGGAGAAAGTATAAAGAGGGGGTATCAATCTGAAATTCTTGCACTTTCTGCAATGAATAATCCAGATTGTTTAATAGGTAAAGATACTGTTGAAGCACAATTTGAGGAGATGGGGAAGTTCCCTAATTTTGTAGAGACTTATGATGTAACAGTTTCTGCAACAGAAGCTGGAGATAATGTTGTAGGGTTTTTAACAGGGTGGGGTACAGGTGGTACAAAAGATGCAAACTGGTTAGCTTTTGAAGAAGTTTGTTATAATCCAGATGCATTTAATATCCTTCCTTGCAATAATTTATGGGATGATTCTACTGCAGGAATGCCGTGTTGTTATTTTTATGCGCATATTGATGGATTAGAGGGGCATATGGACTACAACGGAAACACTGACAATAAAACTGCGTATAACTCTCATATAAAGAAAAAGGAAATTAAAAGATTAGTATCTACTAATGAATCTAGTTATATGCGTTGGTGTGGACAAAGAGCAAATAGTCCTTCAGAAGCATTCGCTAGAGATAGTAATAATATTTTCCCTACTGAGGAGATACAATCACAGATTAATTATATTTTAAGAAACCCTAGTGTAAACGAAGCTAGGAGGTGTGGTGTTTTAATTCCTGATAAAAAATATGGAATTAGATTAAAAATAAATGAAGAATTATATACAGAAGGTAAAAAAATATACCCACCTTTAGATGAATTTCCTAGAAGAAAAGGAACAGATCCTCACGGTTGTGTAGTTGAATGGCAAAGTCCATGGAGAGATTTACAAGGTAAAGTACCTCCTAATTTGTATGTAGCTTTTCAAGACCCTTATGGAGTAGATAAAACAAGTGATTATATAACTACACGAAATTCAGTTGCAGTTACTTATATTTATCAGTTACCGAATAAGTACACAGGAAGTAAAGGAGGCATTTTAGTTGCCAACTATACTGGCAGACCTGAAAGACAAGATGATTATAATAGACAGATTCTTTATTTATTACAAAGATATAATGCTAAATTATTATTCGAAAATGATAGAGGGGATGTAATTCCTTTTATGAGAAAGAATAAAGCATTACATTTACTTTGTACAGAACCTGAAATGCAATTTGCTAAAGATATTAGTGGAAAAGCAGGTAGGGGTTACGGAATGCATATGACATCTGCAAGATTAGAAAAAGGAGTTATATATCTTAGAGACCATTTATTAGAAATAATAAGCAAAGGAGGAGAAGATAGTAAACCTAGAACATTTCTTTCTTATATATATGATGTAGCATTTTTAAAAGAATTGTTAAAATGGAATAAAAACGGCAATTTTGATAGAGTTTCTGCAATGATTATTGGCGAATATATTATTAAAGAGGTAGAACACATTGAAAGAGCTGCGCCAAAAGCCTATCAAACAAATAATATTTTTAATAGACCTCTTTTTTAAATCTCATGTATGACAAATAAAAATAAGAGTTATATAAAAAAGGACAGAAATTATAAATTATCCCATCTTATGTCTTCTTCTAAAAAAACAGAAGAATATATTAATGACATGGCTGACTTTTATATTAGACAAAATAATATGTCCTCTAATGAAAAAAGTGAGTTACAGGTTCTTTACGATGCTGCTCAAGGTATAATAGATTCTGATGATTATAAATATGTTACAAACCCTTTAAATACTGCTAATCAAAATCTTCAAAGATTCCCTGCTAAATTAAAAAACTACGATATTATAAAACCTATTATAAGTAGTTTTATAGGAGAGACTTCAAAAAGAGACCACGGAGCAAGTGTTACTGTTGCTAATCCAGATGCTCAAAACAGAAAAAAAGAAGCTTTAGCGGAAAAGATGGAAAAAATATTATCTCAAACTATTGCAAATGAGATTAATGCTTTAGCCGATACAGGTGTTCCACCACAAGAAACACAAGACCCTAAAGAAGCTCAAGAATCCTTTGAAGAAGAATATGACGATAAAAGAGCTATAATAGGTCAAGAAGCACTTGATTATATTAAATACAATGTAAATCTTGACCAAAAGGTTTTACAACTTATGTATGATTGGGTTGTAGCGGGTAGAGTATTTACATTTAAAGAACCTAAATATGATGAAGTTGTTTATAATGTTATTGACCCTAGAAATATAAGTGTTATCGGGTGGGGTAATAACACTTATGCAGAAGATGCAGAAGCTATTGTTGTTTCGCATAAAGTTACAGGGAATGAACTGTTAGGAAGATTTTATGAAGAAATAAGAGAACATAAAGAAAAAAAGGATATATTAAAGTATATTGACCAAAAGATGTTTGACAATAGTGGGGCAAGTGGTGACGCTATTAGTATGTCTTCACATCATTTTGGAGCAGCAGATAGTTCAAGTGATTCTTTAGATGCAAAAAATACTGGTAGTATTACGTTGTATCATGTCGTGTGGAATACAATAACTAAAGTATATATTTTACACTATGAATCTGAAATAAGTGGATTAAAAGAAATGTATGTTGATGATACATATACATTAGATAAAGAAAATGGAGACATTGAATTAGAAGAAATTTATATCTGTGAATGGTATGAAAATTATAGAATTGACGATAAATTCTATATAGATGGTGGCAGAGGATTAGCGCAACGACATATGCTTAATAATATGGCTAGTTGTAAATTACCCTATAACGGTGTTATGTATGGTTATAGAATTTCTCAAATTGATAGTAAAGTAAAACAAATGCTTTCTTATCAAATGCTTTATAATATTTTTCATTATCGTTGGGAACTATTGTTAGCTAAAAATAAAGAGAAGATTATGGCTTTGCCATTAGGGATGATACCTGACGGTGGAGGTAGAGGATGGGATGAAGATAAGTTCTTTTACTTTATGGAAGCTATGAATTTCATGGTTTATGATGAAACTGCACCAAATGCTTCACAATTTATTCAAGGAATAAAAGCCGTGGATATGGGGTTAGGTAATGCTATGGATAAAATGTGGAATAATTTACTAGCTATTAAACAAGAATGTTGGGATTTAATAGGAATGAACAGACAAAGATACGGTGATACTTACGCAAGCGATGGAAAAGGAAATACAGAACAAGCTATATTTAGAAGTTCTATATTAACTGCTCCTATGTATTTTCAATTTGATAAATTTTTAGAACAAGATTATAAAGGTTTATTAGATGTCAGTAAAATTGCATATAGTGATGGGAAAAAATCTGCCTATATAAATTCTGATGAAAAAACAGGATGGTTTGAAGTTGAAGGAAATGATGTTATTGATTTTATGGAAAGTGAATTTAATATATTTGCACGTAATAGTATATTTGAACAAGAGAAAATCGATAAAGCTGAAAATCTTATTCTTACAATGGGGCAAAATGGTATGACCCCCGATACAATGTTAGAAGTTTTAGATTCAAATAATATGTCTAAAATGAAACGTTTTGTAAAAGCAGGGTTACAAGCAGAACGAGGATTCCAACAACAAATGCAAGAACAACAATCACAAACTGCTCAAATGCAAACAGAAGCAGAAATAGCAAAACAAGATTCTAAAAATGCTACAGATATTCAAGTTGCTCAAATTCATGCAGACGCTAAATTACAGGCATCAATGAATAGTGTACAAGATAATCCTGTAGAAGATTTAGTAGAAGATACTATAAATCTTGAAAGCAATGCAGTAGCTAATACAGAAAGTGCTTTAGCTAAAAAAGATGCTACAAGACAAAAGACAGTTTCTCAAAATAAAAATGATCAACTTAAAAGAGAACAAATGGCTAATCAAATGGCTGTAGCTAAAGAGAATAAAAATCGTTATGATAAATAAATTGTTAACTAAATAAATTTTATAATTATGTCAAAAGAAAATGATTTGAACATTGATGACATAACTCTAGGAAATTTAAGTAATCCTGAGAGTGCGCTTCTTACATCTACTGGCGAAGGACCAGAAATTCAAGAAGAGAAAAATCAACCCGAATCTAAAAAAGAAATTACTGAGCAACCAGAAATTCAAGAAAGTAAAGAAACTATTGAAACTACTGAAGCTGTTGAAGAAACTTCAAACGAAGAAACTACCCAGTTTAATGTTGACGATGAAGGTAATTTAATTAATGATAAGGGGGAAGTTGTTTATAAAAAAGGTGATTTTGAAGTTGTCCAAAATGAAGATGGCTCTCAAGAAATTGAAGTAAATGCGCCTGAAGATACAAGTATTTTAAGGGAATTAATTAAAGATAATTATAACCTTAATTTAGTTGATGAAGAAGGTAATGATTTAAGTTATGCAAACAGTCATGAAGGGTTAGTTGAAATGATAAATGATGCTAGTGAGTTGAAAGCAAAAAAAATGGAAACACAAACATTTGCTGCATATCCACAAGCTAAAGCGTTTCTAAACCATTTAACTGCAGGTTATGATGCAAGTTCGTTTTTTAATGTTCCTACAGATTATAGTAATATTACTATACCTACAGAAACAAGTGAAAATGCAAGTAACCTTAAATCTTTATATCGTAATCTTATCGTATCTGAATACAGAGAAAGATATAATTATAATAATTTAGATAATTCACAAAAATCTGAAGTAGATAAACAAGCTGATGCTTGGTTTACTTATCAAGAACAAGCAGGAACAGATAGAGATACAGCTATAACATCACAAAAATTACTTGCTGCAAAAGAACAACAAATAATACAAGAAAGAGATGCACACAATCAACAAATGATTCAACAAAGAGAAAATGAAGAACTTACTTATTGGAATAGTGTAAAAAACGCTGTAGTAGAAGAAGGGCAAATAGGTAATCTTAAAATTCCAACAAACGATAGAGAATCATTTTATAATTATATAAGTAAAGGAGTTAATGAATACGGACATACACAAGAGTTTATAGACGCTTCCCAAACTACAGAAGATAATATAACTTTAAATATGCAATTAGCTTTATTACGTTATTTAAAATTCGATGTTAATAAACTTGTTAAAATGGAGGTCGCTCAAGATAGAGTAAAAGATTTAAAATTACTTAATTCTAAAAGAAGAATTAAACTATCTGGCAATCTTCCTATAACAAAGGTTTCAAACGATATAGCAGGAATTAATATAAGCAATCTTCATGGAAGAAAGAAAAATTAATTTTTGCTCATTTATTCTTAAACTTTAAATTAAATTAGAAAACAATGGCTTTTACAAACATTGAGAATACGGCGAAAGTCGTATATCACGATACATTTGATGGGCGGGGATTTACAGATCAAAATAGTTTAGTTAATGCGCTTCTTACGAAGCCTGACCAATTAGACCCTGTACTTACTCATTTAATGGGTCGTCAAGACAAACAATTTCCTCTATCTTTTTTAAGTGAAGGGTATGAAGGAAGTAAGGGTATTCAAGATGTACAATATACCTACGATGTAATTAATAAACTAGATAAAGCAGATGTTGTAATTGAATCTCAATATTCTGGTACAGACAAACCTGGTTTAAATAATACAAATTTCTTTGTAACATTTAAATCTAATTGGTTGAAAACTGACCATATTATTGAATCTCAAAACGATGTTCAAGCTAGAATCGTTAGTAGACCTGTACAAGTTGGATTATATTACAAGTATGAATTACAATTAATGTATGACGGAAGATTTTTATCCTGTCCTTTAAGTGAATTAGCAGTAGGTACTCCATGGGCTATGGTCGGTGGTGCGCCAGTTTCTGAATCTCTTTCTATGGGTAATGAATCAAACTTTGTTGCACCTGGTAAAATGAAGAATCAATTATCTTTCTTAAGAAAATCTTGGAGATTAGGAGGTAATGTTTCTAACAGAACTGTTGAATGCAAATTTAACGTAGGTGGTAAACAAACAAATCTTTGGGTTGCTTTTGAACAATGGCAATTTATGATTAAATGGAAACAATCAATTGAAGAACATCTATGGTATTCTCGTTATAACAGAAAAGCAGATGGTTCTATTCCAACTAAAGACCCGAAAACAGGCTTAGTTATTCCTATTGGTGCAGGCATACTTGACCAAATACCTAACAACGACACTTACTCTAAACTTACAGCACGTAAAGTTAAAGATGTAGTAAGAGATGTAATGTTCGGTGCAAGTGATACTGAAAATATGGATGTACGTCTATTTACAGGTACAGGTGGTGCTGAAGAATTTGATGATGCAATGAAAGATGAAGCAAAAGCTATGGGTTTCATTCAAGATACTGGAGACAAATTTGTTACTGGTTCAGGTTCAACTTTAGCACTTGGTGGATATTTTACACAATATCACCATAAAGATGGACATAAAATTACTGTCCAACATTTGCCACTTCTTGATTTAGGTTCAAGAGCCAATAAAGCGCCTCGTCATCCTAAAACAAGTTTACCTATGACTTCTTATGAAATGTATTTCATTGATATGTCAGTTTATGATGGTATGAAAAATGTTCAAATGTATCATCAAAAAGGTCGTGCTATGAAAACAGGTATTCTTCAAGGTATGGCTGATACTCCTTATTCTTTTTCTGGAAATAAAGGTGTTATTTCTTTAGGTACTGAACAAGATGCTTCTCACATACACTTTATGTGTAGTAAATCAATTTGTATTCGTAGAAATACTCATTGCTTTACATTAAAATGTGATTTAGTATAAATTTATATTAATTATAATTCTAGAAATTAGATTAATCAAAAAATGATTAACAGAAAATAAACAGAATACAATGGAAATTATACAACATAGTAAAGCAGTTGAAATACACATGCGCCCAAATTCAGCAAAAATGGCAAGAATGGGGCAAGGACTTGACTTAGATGTTATACATAATAAAGAAAAAATAGGAAGTGCATATACTAAAAACGGAGCTATCCTTAGAGGACTTAGTAAAGTAGAAGAACGTACATACCTTCCTAGAATTCTTGGAATCTCAGAAAAAGATGTTTTATTTGAAAAATACGCTGAAGATTACTGGTTAAATATAAGTGTTGCTATTCCTCCACATAATCGTGAAGGAAAAGGTGGAGGTCTAAAATTGGAAGTAGGTTTTGAGTATGACTCTCAAGCTGCTGCTAAAAAAGGTCAAAAAGAAGCAGATAAAGAAGCGATTAAATTTGAAAATTGGAAGAACGGTTTAATTGGAAAAACTCCAAATGGTGTACGTAGATTTAAAGAAGATTTCTCTACACGACAAGAAGTAGGAAAACCAATAAACATTACTGAATATATTTTATATCGTTATTGCCTTGTTTATTCTGTAATTGCTTTAGACATAAAATATTTAGACAACTCTGCAAAAATACGCTTTTATATACTTGATTCTTCAGCTACTCTTAAAGCAGATCATGCAAAATTAATAGCAAAGAAAAATGCTACAATTGCATTTAGTGAACTTTTAGGAGACCGAGATAAAGTTGGATTTGTTATAGATGTTATGAAAAAGGAAATCAATAATGTACAACAAATAAATAAAAAAGAATATACATTAAATACAAATGATGAAAAAGATATTTTATTGGATGCAATAGTTTCTGCATATCCTAATCAATTTCTTTCAGTTGTAAATGATGATAATCTTGTTTTAAAATCTTTTGTTGAACAATGCGTTAATTATGATATTCTTAGAAGAATACCTAATACAGATACAATTTATTATGGAGATAATACAAAAGTCGGAAACAGTGTAAATGAAGCTGTTATGTTTTTGAAAGAAGAACAGAATCTTGAAACAAAACAACAAATAAATGCTAGGTTAACAACAGCAAAAAAGTAAGGTAATTATGTTAGTACAAGAAATGCATGTGCAATTTGATTCTCGTTTACAGCGTATGAACTCTAATGCTTTTGATATTTTCTATCCTGCGGAAAAAGATATTCTTTTAAATTATGCTCAAAACAAATTTATTAGAATAACTCTACCGCCGAATGAAAATAATAAGAAAGTAGAAGGTTCACAGAAAGCCACTAAACGATACGATGATTTGCAAACATTAATAACTAAACAAACAAATATAATGTATGTTTTAGAAAGTAATGTTTTGTTTTCTGTATTGCCATATGATTTCTTTGATTTTATAACTGCTAATACAAATCTTAAAGAAGATTGTAATGGAGTTACAACAACAAGTAGTACGGCAAATTTATATATAGCATATTTACCTTTTGTTGATGATGTTGCTGCAACAAGTTTATATTCAGATTTTAAATGGACATTATGGTACAATGATAGTTCTAGTTTAATTTTAGCACAAATAAGTGATTATCCAAAATTTCCGACATTATCTGCAAACGATGAAAAATTCTTAATTAGTAATTTTGCTATTTATGAAAATAATCGTCAAAGCACTAATGTTAAAGTTTATTGGGAAAAGTATGGAGAACTTTATAAACCTAACAATTTTATTTTTGTTAGTGAAGCTAATAATTTAGACAAGATAGTTATGAATGTTAAAGGAGCGTTGACTGCTGAAGCTAGTTTTGCAAGTCTTAATTACACAAGTTATTCTGTTATTACAGGTACAAGTGCTAAGAAAGAAACAAGATTAATTCCAACACAACATGTTCAATCATTTATTGCTAATCCTTTTCAATCTACTGGGTCTGATAGTCCAATAACTGAATTAACTAATAATCGAATTCTATTACATCATAATGCTAATTTTGCAACTGATAATTTAGAAATTGTTTATTACAGAAAACCTAAGCTTATAAATTTTTATCTTGATGTGTCTTGTGAAATACATGAAGCACGACATGATAAAATTATAGATATAGCTGTTGAAGCAGCTAGCGCTTTTATTGGTAATCCAAGAGAAGTAAAAACATTAACAAATTTTATTAATCAATCTAACGAATAAAATATAATAACAATGGATAGTATGTTCGATTTAGTTGTAGGCAAAACTTTAGCCTACAAAACAAAAACAGGAGGAGGAGTAATTGCAGGAGCACATGAAATTGATTTGCTCTCTCCCGGTGCTATTGCCATTTTCGCAGAAAGTGGTTTAATGGTAGAAACAACAACTACAGCCGCAGCGTTAAAAGATGTCAAATCTTTTTATATAGCTGCAGGTCGCACGAATGATGTGAAAGTCAGTCAATTAATTGATAGAGATTCATTTCATAGATTTAAAGGTGCATATTTAGCATCTACTTTACAAGTAACTACTGTTACTCCACTAAATTTACCTACTACTTATGTAGCTGAAGAGGAGGCTGAAGTTTCTATTTTTCTTAGAGATGCAGGTATTGAACCTGCAATGCTAAAAGAAAGACACAGCATTAGTGTTGTAGCTTCAGAAACTAATACTACTTGTGTAGCTAAAATTGTAGCTAAAATTAATGCAGACAGTAAATATGTGACTGCTCTTGTAACTGTAGCAGGCACTACATTTACTCTAACGGCAAAAAGCAAAAATACAACTTTTGATGTAGGATTTAATGGTCCTGTAATTAAAGATGCAATTGCTACTGTTAGTACTCCTGCAGTGTTCTCTAAAGGACAAGGTGCTGATTTAGTTAGCCTTGAATCTCAAGGACAGATTTATGACGGTTCTACAAGTCCTATCTGGTATTCTGATAAATTATTTACGCAGTCAAAAGAAATTGTTACTGCTACTAATTATATTCAGTATCAATTAAATTGGGAACAAGAAAGTAGAACATTAAATAGTCAAAATACTGCTATTTTAGGTGTAACTATGCTTTTACCAACAGGTACTGCTATCGTTACATCAGTAGATGCTATATTAGCGCTTCTTGTTTCAACTGTTCCTAGTACTGGAAGTGGTCAAGCAGCATTTAGTACTTTATAATCTTTTCCATGTTTTTTTAAAAGGACTGTTACAAACGGTAGCAGTCTTTTTTTACACCTTTTAAATTTTAATAGTGTGAAACTAAGATTTAATGTGCAAGATGCTGTCTATGATTCAAGTACACCATCTTTTTGTCAAGCTGCTATTTTAAGTAATTATGTCGGTATTAGTGGTAGTATAGATGTTAATGGAGTTGAAGTTATTACTTTTACTGACCTTAGTACTGGAACTTTTACTTATCCAACACCATTACCTGTTACTTCTGGAAATGCAATTGTTACTGCAATTGCTCTTGAAAATACAAGTTATGTCGCTATGACAATGACTGTAGTAAATCTTTGGGATGCAGTAGAAGTAACTATAACTTTAAATAAAACAGATTACAAACAAGTAAAAAGAACATTTACTGTGTTTGGATATGATATAGGAAAAAATCCTAATATAGCTGCTACAAGTATAAATCCTGATATGCATCTAGTTATGATTCCTACAACTTATGGAAGTGCAACTGCCACAACTGGTTCTATTGCTCCCGCTGTTGGTTATCTTTTAGATATTACTGCAGATTTTCCAGGGGCAGCTGGTAATTCTATTACTCTTGTAACTAATGGATTTGATAGTTTAGAAAGTTTAATAGTACTTTGGAATAATGCAAATCCATTTAATACTGCTACATTAACATACGCAACAGGAAGTAATTTAATTCTTGGTGCAGCATATCCTCTACCACTCACTGGTGGGGTTACTAGTCCTATTGCAGGGGCAGACACCCTTGCTTACGCTAATTTTGTAGGATGGAGAAAACCATTTACTAATGATTTACATTTATACGCTAATTACTCACAATTAAATGATAGTGCAGAATATAAAGATACAAGTGCTACACCTGTTTTATTAGCACAAACGCATATGGCTATATTACCTTGCTACAGCGGTACTCCTATAAATTTAACATCTACAATATACGATCTAACTTCTTGCCCTCCTGTAGTTTTAGATACATGTACTTTTGGTCCTTTAACTTTTAATGTTTTAACACTTATCCCTACCTTTAGTTGTGGAATTGATTGCGCAAATTGTTGTACTGATGCTAATTGTCTTGTTAAAATAGATGCAAATTATGCTCAATTTATTCTTGATGTTACATCTATTACTCCATTAAAAAAAGATGATATAACTATTGTTAGTACAGATACAGTTACAATAAAAGCTAGTCTATATGACGGTTGCGGTAATTATATCAATGACAATTCTGCAGTAATTTCCCTAAATCCTCTTCCTGCATTATCTGGAAGTCGAGTAGGTATTACTTTCCCTGCTGAAGGCGATTATGCCGTTTCTTGTGAAATAAGTACAGATGCTTATAGTTGCACACATACAGAAACATTTACTGGTTGTTCTTTTTATAAAGTAACTGAAACAGCTTGTGGAAAAAATACTTTAACAAATTTAGGAGCAACAGATTTAACATTAGTAGTTGAAGTTTTAGATGAAGATAAAAATTGGGCTGCACATATTGCAAGTACAGTAGTAGCTGCATGCGCTACATATGAAATACTAACACCCGATGACGGTGTATATAGAATAACAACTACATTAGGTACTACAACTGAATACAAAATATTAATTCAAGATTGTGTTATGAAAGCTTGTTTTGTTGAATTTACAAAACAAAGAGTTTGTAACCCTAAAGCAGATTGTGCTTGCGGTGGGAATTGTAGCGGATTATGTAATGTAACTCCAACAGATGTTTATGACTTTAATGCATTCTCTATTCTTACATATAATTATTTTGCTTTATTAAATGACCTATATGTAAAGAATTTTGTATTTACAATTTTTACACTTACCGACATTGATAAGTTATATAGTATTAAACAATATCTTGACAGAATTAAAGAATATTGTGGTACTTGTACTACTACTACTGTCGATACAAATACAGGAACTTGTGGCTGCTCTTAATATACCGTTACTTTATTGTTCTGAATTGAATATAGTTCATTCAAAATTATATGCACTTTATTCAACAAAAATATCTGCATTACTTACACAACAATTTAAGGATGAAGATATTGAAGGGGAAAGTAATCTTCTTGCAGGGTTAAGTCAGTATCAAATGGCTGTACTATTAATTACTTCTTTTTATAGAGATTTTATAAGTGGAAAATATACATTAAGTTATTTATTAACTTTCTATAAAATAACTGAATTAAGAGAATGTTTTCGATGCGTTGGTATTG
>TARA_R110002096_G_scaffold222853_5_pt1 | contig 12161 bp, 20 predicted proteins | sample TARA_R110002096 | Tara Oceans TARA_R110002096 (sample SAMEA4397295) | marine metagenome | biome: Polar Biome; feature: [DCM] deep chlorophyll maximum layer (ENVO:01000326); material: water (ENVO:00002006), including particulate matter (ENVO:01000060) such as... | depth 35 m | reverse complement strand
ATCTGCCCCCCGGAGGGGACAGATGACGCTAATCAATCCGTTAGGTTTACGCGCTAGCGTTTGCCCAACCAAATCCGTTCCAAAGACCTTCGGTCAGAGTGTTGTCTACTGTTGCTTCAAGAGCAATAAAATAGATCCCCTGTCCATCTGTCGCGGCTACGCCAAGAGTGCGTGCAGCCAATACAGTAAGGCCCAGGCCAATAGCAATAGCATCACTGCCTTCTGCTTCTACGCGACCCTGTACACGGGCCGTGCCTTCTGCATTGTCAGCAATGTCTTCAAGCAAGACCACGCAAATCTGTCGGCCAGCGTTTCCATTAGCCGTTGCTTCTGGGTTAATGCCATTAGCAAGACCCGAAAGTTTGTGTCCAGAATTGTTGTCTGTTGATTCTTCCGCACAAGCCAAATCCAATTGCAGAATCTGACCCTTTGTGCAGTTTGTGCCGCATCGGTTGGTAATCCGAATATCGTGATTCGGAATTGCAAGCCCATAAGGGGCTCCAATAGGTACTCCACTTGACATCGTATTTCTCCTCAGTCAAAGAGTGTTTAGAAAAATCCAACTATCAAGCAGTTGGACGGACAATGCCCTGACGCTTACGCGAGTTGCAGAAGAGGTTCCACCAGCAATCAACAGGCTGAACGCTTGTAAATGGCTGGTTAGGATGCCTCATTGGATCGTGCTTCTCAAAGTAGCGACGGGAGTGATAAACAGGGGTCATGTAATTAGCATTTACCCAGTAGTAACGTGAGCCAGTAAAGGCAGCAGTTGCGCTGTCTTCCGCATGGAACCCCGTGTGAGTGCCAGATCCGTCATCGTTGCTGTAAACAGCAGCGGTGTCCAATGCTCCACAATAGATAACGTCAATGCCGCTGTACTGTGGGTTGTTGTATGCAGGATCCTGGGCTGAGATGAGTGAGTCATTGCTGGCTCGCAGGGCTCGCTTGTACTGATTAACACCAGCACGGCTTGCAAAGATCATCTGACGGCTCAGGTTGTCATTCTCAAAATACTCCTGCTTAGTCGCAGGTGGAATGAACTGGCACTTCAGGAACATTTCGTCGAAGGCTGCAACCAGCGAATCGCTGCTTCCAGTACCGCCGCCGATGATTCCATCAGGGTCGTTAGCGTCGTAGGTCGAAACCTGATTCTGGTAGTTTGCACCCGTAGCTGCAACACCAAGACCCTGAAGGTCGGTTCCGGCAAATCCCTGCGGAAGGCCACCGTCTATTTCCTGAATAAAGGTAGGAATAGAGTACGGAAGTGTACCCGTGCTTGCTTCCATTCCAGATTCAGTAGGAGCCTTCCAGAGATCGTCTTCCATGCCGTTAAGCATAGAAGTCCAGAGACGCATTTCCTTGATACGCTTGAGCTTCTTGTAAACACCCTTCGAGGCTTCCCTCGAAAGACCTTCACCCATATTAAGCTCAACTTCCTGATCGGTCCAACTCATGTGATCGACGGAAAATCTCCAGTCAATCTCAAGAGTGTCTACGACCTGGGGATTCGTCCATGAGAACGTATCGTTGGGCTGATAGTGGTTGTAGGTAGAACTTTCGTCCATCAGAACCACATCGTTAATTGTTTTGCCACCCTGGATAACCTTGTCGGTTCCGCGACCCTTAAGGAAACGGGAAAGAACGTAGGTGTTCTTTACTGCTTCGTTAATGACATCCTCTGCGGAGGTCAGGTACTTCGGTCCAGTAGCGGCCATGAAATCGTTGAAGTTAGCTAGTGCTGTTCCAGCCATTTGTCTTCTCCTTCAAGTCCGAAAATTAAGAGTTATACGCCTTAGAGGCTCCATCCAACCCATCGCCATTAAAAATGGCATCCAGTGCAGCATTTTCTCGATCATCGTGAGTCAGTGGCGTTTCGCCAATTCTTCGATTAGATGATCTAGTAGTTGGCTGCCCGGCAGACCTAGCAGCGTGTTGCTGAGTCTTAGGTGGGGCCGCATCCGCAAGACGGATACGAACAGCGTCAGTCATGAGATCGTTTAAGTTCTGGTAATCACCAGTCTTGTACAGGCTCTGCATTTTTTCTACGACACTGCTGAAGTTGCCCTCGTCGGCAAGTTGCGGGAAACGCTCCTGCAACTGTGTACGCACCCTTCCCAATTCTTGCTTCTCAGCACGGCCCGTTTGCTGGGCCATGTTGACATACATATTGGCAAGCATGTTAGACAGAGATCGAACTGGAGCCATAATAGACTCAGCCGCCTCTTCACCAAACACCTCGGATATTTCCTGCTGATACTTTTTCAAGTTTTCAGGCGATGGAAGATCGACAGGACGTTGCGGCTGCTCTGGCTGATTTGCCTTTGGCTGCTGCCCGACTTCATTCTGCAACTCAACAACTTCTTCTACTTGCTGCTTGAGTTTAGAATATTCGTCAGAAAACCTGTCTCCATCCTTCTGAACTTTCTCACGCTTCATGCCCCATTGAATAAATTCGTTTGGGTCTTCTTCGTAATACTTATCCAGCAATTCCCGAGGCGTGCCGTCACGCTGCAATGCTGCCATAGCTCGTTTGTAGTCATCCCCAGGTTCACTGCGTGTTTCAGCGTCTGTGGCAAACTTTTCGACCTCTGGCTCTGGAACGTGTACCTGCGGCACTTCAGGAACAGTTTCAGTTGTTGAAGAAATTTCAGAATCGTTTTCCAAGGCTCCCATAATTTTGTCAAGCACTTCATCGTCACTCTGGTCGTTACTTGATGTAACGCCTTCAGAGATCGGGTTTGAAGGCTCAGACATTACGGGGTTGTCTTGCACTACCGATTCTTGAACTTCGCTCATTATGTTTTTGTTTTCATTGGCCATAACAATTTTGGGGGTTAGCCGCAGCCTCCCCATTACTCCTTTACATAACCGTGTTCAGACGCAACATTACGTTCGTGCGCCTGTGAACGGATAACTGGCCTGCCCTGTTTATCGTAATTCCCTACCCCAGAAAGATTTCTAGGCAAGGATCTGCTCACATATGGATACTTGTGTGTTTTTCTTTCAATACCTGCGGTGTCAAGAATGAACGACGCTACGCGAGTACACTCAACGCCGTCTATTTCAACTTTGTCGCCAATGCTAGGAACGTCATCAAACGAGAAAAAACTCTCGACTTCCGCACCGTTGTTATCTACAAAAGCATAAATAGGCATCTTCTATCTCTCAAGTGACGCAATAGCTTCTGCTATTGCATCCCTGCCCCCACCTTGTTGTGGAGGTTGAGAAGCTCCCCCGCCTCCTCCGCCTCCGCCCCTTGACATAGCAGCCATGGATTCCATTTGTTCCTGCTGCTGTTGCTGTGCAAGCATTTCTTGCATCATTCGCTGGTCAATCAATTCACCAAGCTCAGGCATGTTCATTGCATCGCCCAGCTTTTTAAGCAAAGAGTCCCAGTCTATAAATGGGGTGGTCTGCATGACCTGGGCCGCTTGCACAATTAAATTAAATGCTTCCATAGCTTTGCGTTGAAGCAATGGCTCATTTGCCCTTTGCATGGAATATGTATCTATCTCAAGTTCCAAATCTTGGAACGTGGCACCAGTAGATTGCATGTGCATGCCGCCTTGGAATATAGGTTCTGGAACACCCATGTCCTCTGCGGCCTCTACGCCAAGCGGGAAAACAATTCGTTCGTCGTGATACAAATACCACGCTGCACTTTTCATCACCTTGCGTACAGAATCTTGGTACTGCCGGTGGATATAAGCAAATCTGAGGCTTCCAGATGCTTCAGCAACCTGGATCTCAGTAGCTGTTGCGTCACCCGTAACAACGCCACGCTGTGCGTCTTGCATACCACTGTTTCGATCAAGGCGATCTCGACAAACCTGCATGTATGTTAACTGCTGGTTTGTAATTCCACCCAATTCAATAGGCACAACGCTGTCTCTATCAATACCGTCTACTGGAATAACAAAATTGTCTGGCTGATTTTTAATATCATTAACCAGCTTTTTGTTTTTAGCGTCTACTAACACCAGCTTCTTGTATTGAGCAGCTGAAGTCGTAGCAGCCTTGACATGCTCATTAAGCTCCATGACCTGTGGCTGCGTTGCTACAATAGGCGAAAGCGGATAAGGACAGTCAGGGACTACATACGCACCAAACATAGTGTATGGCCCAGTAGGTGGACCGTAATATGGCCTTGGCTTGCGAATAAAGTCCGCTCTGCTTTCTTCGTCATCGTCGCCTGGATTAGACACAGCCATAGTGTAAATGGTGCCGTTAAATCCAAGGTCTGGACCCGGCGACCCATCAATTATCTTTTCAGGAACCCAAACCTCGTAACACACTACTTCATTACGATTTGGCGCACTATTATATGAGCTTCCTCGCGTCTCTTCTACTTCTGCACTTGCAGCAAGAGCTTCAATTACTTCTTTGTTCCATGAAGGGTCTACAGATGCTTCAGCAAGCAAATCATCTTTGTCCCGAATCATTCGATGGCCGCAAAATCTTGCGTCCTGCATGCTTAAAGCCATTGGATCCATAAACCATCGACTGGGACTAAGCCTGTGCAACACTGGCCAATGGGGAGCCCCGGCATCTACTACCCCATAACCCTTGATTGGTTCTTCAAGAGTTATGCATACCCCAAATCCAAGCAGCATGTCGTACGCAAGTCGCTGAAGCGTTTCCTTGCAATCAGTGTCCCTACACCACCGATTAACACCATGCTCAATCGCCATAGCAACGCCACGTTGTGAAACAGGACGCCTTGTGCTTACATGAACGCGGGGGTTGTCGTAAATCAAACGCGGAACAGTTAAACTCAAATACTCGTAAACGTGATTTTCTGGCAGGAAGTTATCTTCAGAAGACAGGCCGTTGTATGACGGGCCTATAAACTGCTCAATAAGATCCTCTAGTCCCAAAAGATGTTTATCTCTAAACTCTTCCGCAACTTGTATTTCGTTATAAAAATTTCCAGGGCTAAGGTCTAGCATTTAAAACTACCTACTAAAACCAGTCCAAAGGATTAAGGCTTGGCATTTTGTCTTTGAGAGAGTCCATATATCGTTTCACTTTGTTCTCAATATCATCCGCCGAATCTGGCGCGACGTGTTGCAAGATATTGTAGAACATTTGCGGATTTTCCAAAAGCAACTCATAAGCCTGGGTACCTATCATGCCGGGACCGCCAACCCCATCGTTAATTAGTTGTTGAATCCAGTTGCCTGGGTCCGGTTTATTGAATTTCACAGGGTCTACAGGACTCATTCCTGGCCCCTTTCTTTCGTACACCCCAGGCGGTCCACCGGGGTTTGGCAACATGAAGTACCCAGGAGGCAAGTTCGGATGTGTTTCGTACTCAGGCGGCACGCCGGGAGGGTTGTCATCAGCACGTTGCTGCCCGCCCATGGGCTGCCGACCCATTGGCTGCATCTGCCCCATGCCCATGGAAGTGTTTCCAAACATGGGCGGTTGCTGGCCCATGCTTGAATTGCCAAACATGGGCATTTGTTGTCCCATGCCCGAACTGCCAAACATAGACGGCTGCTGGCCCATGCTTGAATTGCCAAACATAGGCATTTGCCCGCCTAACCCCTGTGACCCGTTTGTGGCCATCTGGGCCTGCTGGGCATTTTGTTGCCCTTCTGGCGTATACGGAAATTGTTGTCCATTAACTTGTGGCATTTTCTAATCTCGTTTTCAAATATACCATCCGCAATGTGCGTTGGACTTAATGCAAGCAGGTGAATAATTACATTTATCACTTAGCTTTTACCTGCATTAAATGTCCTCAAGCAAATTATCAAAATCAACCGCAGGCTCGCAATGGCTCTGCAACACTTCTGCAACTATTTTAACTAATGACAATGGGTCGTTAGCTGCAATAACAACCCAGGGGTCTTCTTCTCTCTCGCTTTGGGCGTACGCTATAGCCGACATATCTTCATCTTCCTTTTTGATGTACTCAATAGAAAGTTCTAACATCTTAGATATGTGCGAGCTAATAGATTCTACACCTGATGCAGAAAGAGAAAACTCACCTCTGTAATCTTCAGAACCTGAACCACAAAACCTTGAATCAACCATCTGGGTTCTCCCAAACATCTTCATGGTTAAGAACAGCACCCATAGAATCAGGTGCGTAATTAGTCCTCGCCCCTTCAAATTTAGGGGCTTCCGAACGCATGTAAACACAGCCAGCGTAAGCAATAACCCTGTCACCGTGCGCCTCTTTTGCCCCAGTGGTTTCTTCCCTCAAAGAACCTGGGCCAATTGCTCCCGTGTCAAAGTAAACGTATTCCAACATTTCACCCAAGCCACGCTTGCTGTGTATTGTTATCTGATCAGTTGCCATAGCTCTTGCTAGGCCACTAAGAAAAATACGCTTTGATTTTCTGTCTGGTTTCCATCCGTAGTCTTTTGACTTACGGTTTGTTTTCTTTCCTAGCTGTCTGCGAAAATACACTCTGGTGTAGTCCAAACGACGTATATCTTCGTACCACGCTTCTCCCGGCCCTGCCGCTTCCCAGCCCAAGAATGCTTCTTCGCTACTCCCTGCAAATACTGTCCTGCCTGCTGCAACAACTTCTTCTGAAAGCTCAAGTGGTCCGGTGTTAGCATCTACAAACTCCGCCACTATTTGCCCTGTGTTGCAATCCATTGCTGCCACAGCACTGTTACTTTTACCTTTGCCAGCTGATATGTCAGCAAACATAACAAAGTTACAATCAAGCTCAGGCAATCCTTCGTTCAGGTCGCACCACACAAACCAACGGCCTCGTGCATCTGGCACGAATTTTCCGTTTTCTAACTCACACCGCAAGCTCTCTCGACCATTCTGTTTAAGGTGTTGCGTAACTGTAATTGAGTTATAAAACAAGTCGCCAGAAGTAGTGTGGTCAATCAAGATATTTTGACCAATGTCGGCTGGATCTTTACGACGCCTTACCTCAACATCAAACCATGGCGATGAGTAATACCCCCTGCCAGCAATGCCGGTCAAAGCCCCATCTTCATCAACCATCCACTTGCGGCTTCGTCCTTTTTCAGGATGATCCCAATACCCCATTGTAAGGATGTGCGGCCTGCCATCAATCAAACCCAAGTTGCGTTGGTTTGTAAACTCGGTCCCTGGGCCAATCGGCGTACTGTTACCAATACGACAAGCGGTAGTATCGGCAGCTGCACGCCAAGCGTCAGTAGCGTGATCCATAGCAGCCATCTCGTCAAACAAGATAAAAGTACGGCGACCACCACGACCAACGTGTCCAGTTGTTGCTTGACCACTAATTGTTGCATCGGTTTTTGGATTAGTAAGCTGCATGTGGTTACGGCACGCCCCGCCACGGCGAAACAAAGCCGGTTCTCCCGGCAGCATCCATTCCGGTAAACGTTCAAGTATGTAGTCGATTTTCCAGAACAAAGTGTCTGGGTCGCCTCGCCTGTCAACCATGTCTTCAACACGGCTTACAAGCATTACCTGAGCATCTTTACGAAACAACCAGTACCAAGTAGCTAACGAAACCGTTAGCCAACTGGCTCCCATATCTCTTGACTTGTCAAGGATCACATCGACACCGTTGTCGATACAAGACGAAAGTTCAGTAATAATCTGATCTTGGACTGGCCAAGTCAGAAAAGGAACATGATGCTCACTAGCAGGAACTTCTTTACCATTGTCATCCACTGCTTTAACAACGTAGGTCCATCCAAACAAGTTCAACCAAAGGTGTATGCTTTGACCGCAATACTCAATCAGTTTTTCTTGTTCGCTTTCGTTTCCCATCGCCGCTTCTAGAAGCCACTCTCTTGCTTCCAGATTTTCCTCCAGAGCTTTGGGTATCAAGAACTCCGTTGCTGGATCCGTCCAATACTGGGGCGAATCTAGCGGGTGCGTTTTCAGGGGTGTTGAGGCGTTGTTTTCGCTCACGAATCATTCCTAACAATTCATCACTTGTCCGACCATGGCGTACTTTAATGTCCCCGCCACCAGGACCGCTAATCTCATGCTTGCTGGCAAACAATCTCGGATGCAAGGCTTTGCTCAAATGCACTAATAGGGGAACATTCCCATCCATCGCAAGTTCACGGCATTTTTCAAGAATTGTGTCTTTAGATTGTGCGTCTGCTTCTTCAAACGACTCCAAATACAATTCATTTTTCTGCCATTCATAATGTTTCTTGCGTGGAATGTTTGCGGCTCTAGCTGCACCACTAACCGTACCACACTGCACATAGGCAGCGAGGAATCGGTGTTGGTTAATTGTCAGCTTTCGACGCATATCAGCGACCCATTTTTCTCTTTGCCGTCATAGATCGTTTGGTTTTCTTGGCCTTCTTATTCATCGTGGCCATCTTTCTCTTACCGTTTCCGTTTGTTCTAGCCTTTGCCATTTGCTAACTCCCGTCTCTTGACGTAATTGTTGAATTCTTTAGACAAGCCTTCGTAGTAGCCTTGTTTGTCTAAGATTTCAGAAAAGTGATTCAACTCACTAAGGTTTTGGATGAACACCATTCCGTAAACATCTTCCGTTACCGAACCCCATGCGGCGGGGTCTAAACTGTCATCTTCTGGATCGTCGCCGTCTGGATCAAAAGGCATCAAGTACAAGTTGTCTTTGCAAAGACTTTTGTTTCTCAGCTGCGTCCATTCTTCTGCGTGCCAGCTATCTGCGTCGTACACGACGATTACTAGCTGGTATGAGTCAGTCCACTCTAGTATTTGCTTTTCTACTTCACCCAGAATCCCAAATACAATTTTAACCTTGTTTCTTATCCAGGCCGTCTTGGCAAACGGACAAGGCTTCTGGTCGTTGTAGTGCTTGCTAGGAATGTCCAGATAGTTGAACACCCATTGCTTTATGTCTTCTACAATCGTCTGTTTATCTAGCGGCACTTTTTCTTGCATTTCTTTTTCTTAGGCTTACGAACGCCTGTCTTAGCACCAACCGTTTTAGCACCGCGTCTAGCGTTAGAGACCTGCACAGCATTTCTTGTTCTTTGGCTTGCCACAAATCACCTCAATACTTTATGTAGTAAACAACAACCGTCCAATTTGAACTGTTCGTAGAAGATGCTGATATTCTAAGAGGCCCGCGACAATATGCACCGGAGCCAGAATTGACTTCAGATGGGTTTATGTCCGAAGTACCTATGTTAGTCCTAGAAAATATAATCATGTCCGAGCTAGAGTCTCGCAAGGTTAGGTTGAAGGTGTCTGTGCCTCTACCCCTGCTGATGCCGCACTGAACTATGTTGCCTACAACGTCAAAAGTCGTAGTGGCGTTACTATCGCTAGAGACACTTGCCGTAACCGTGCAGAGCCTGCCATCGCGTATAGATGAATCGATTGAAACTGTCACGGATTACATCCTTTCGTAATACACGATTACTTCAAATCCTAGACTGCCTGAATGCCCGCTAACAGTCAACTTAAGCGGACCCTGACAATACCCGCCAGTTCCGCTTCTTATGCTGTCTTGTAGCTCGTCTGCCGATTTGTTGTTTTCTGAAAACAACAGATATCCATGCTGGGTATCTTCTAAGTCAACGTCAAATGGATCTGAGCCAGAGCCGCTAACCAGATTCAAAGCAAATTGTTTAACGTGGCCGATTACGTCAAACGAAGTTGTTGCATTGCCATTTGCGGTTACAGAAAATGTAACTGTGCAAAGGTCTCCGTCGCGGCTTTGATTTGTAATCGTTACAGCCATGTCACATCTTTATGTAGTAAACAAATACAGTTTTAATAGCACCAGCAACTAGCGTAGTAGCTGTTCCAGTTCCGCATTTCAGTTTTCCACGGCAATATGAACCAGATCCAGCGTTTACATTATTAGCTGTAATGCGCGCGTGGTTGCCGTTGCCGCTGGCGTAAATGGTCATTGCGTTAGTGGAATCTTCTAACTCCAAAGTCCACGCAGTGTCGGCGTTACCGCTAGATACGACATTGATCTGAACAATTTGCCCCACAACATCAACAGTAGTTACACCGTTGACAGCAGTAGATGATTCGCCTGTAATAACGAATTTAGCAACGCACAGACGCCCGTCACGCAAGTGTTCTGTTTTTTCGTTGATCGTTACGCCCATTACTTACACCCACCCTTGCACTTGCCCCAGGGCATCTTGGCGTTAAGCCAACAGAGAAAGCCGGTGCATTGCATACCAGCACCAACCACAAATCCGCTTACAGCGGCCAGACAAAGCCATGAAATACCCATTACTCAGTTACCTTTTCTTCAGGGTCAAATTTGCGATCACCAACGTGCTGCAAGACCTTCTTGACTGCTTCGGGCGTCAGATCCTTCTCTGCCACACTATTAACAATATAGTCGCCTCTAGCTCGCAAACGCTGTTTGAAGGCATACCTTTGCCACAACATGCCGCCAAGGTAAGCCAAACCCATGACCCCCGCACATCCAAACATCCATGCAGAGGGTACAACCAGATGATCTAATACCCTGAGAGCCCATGCATTGGCCGTAACCAATAGAGCCCCCAGGAACATAAGTCCAATGCCCGCAGCACGCGAGCCCAAAAACCAACTTGCAATTCCAGCAAGTATGGCCAATAATCCACCAACAGCCACTGGCCAGACTAGCCCAACACTAGCCGCAGTAGCTGCGACCTCTCCCGTCATCTCAGGGCCGGGCAATCTCGTAGGAGGGATGTGGCGAGTCGCCGCACAGCCCGAGATGACGAGGGGGAGGGCAAAGTAAACAAGGTGCTTCATCATGCCTTCTTCGTCGTTGTTATGGACAAAGTAACTTCGCCGCCGTGGGGAGCAGAAGCATAAAGCTCGGCATAACCACCAGCAGCAATATCAAACTCATAGTCCTCTGGGTTGAAAAAGAAGTCTTCTTCAGGACCGACTTCTACCGTATCTACCCGAACAGGTTCACCATCCTGAGTGTCGCTGTACGCTAGAGATACAACAATAGGGTCAGGATCCAGGTTAGAAACTCGCCCAATGTGAAAAATCCGCCCCACAGATTCTGTGCCAGTACGCACAAAACCGCCGTCTTTCACCCTGTCCCTGTAATGCTTGCATTCTGCTGACATATATCCCTCAACATTTCCATCGCTTAAGAGCTTTGGCTTTCCTAGTTGGCCTGCCTTTTGAGTCTGTCATAGACCCCTTAACCCCGCCCATCCTGGCACAAAACGACTTCTTGCGTGCCTTGCGTTTGCCCGTGGGCTTGCTTTCTGTAACAGGAGCTTTCAATTTAGAACCTGTTGCACTGTTGTATTTCTTGCGACCAGCAGCGGTGAGACCACCCTTTTTGCTCTTGTGCTTCTTGGTCAAAGACACGCTTTTCTGTTTCCTTACAGGCATCAGCGTTTCTTCTTCTTAGCCGTCTTGGCACTCTTCTTGAAAGCACCAGTCTTAGGAGCCCCCTTGGCCCCCTTCTTCCTCATCGTCTCACCACTGCCAGCCTTAATCCGCTTACGCTTGGCATGGATGTTTGAATATAAACCACGTTTTGCCACGTTAAGAGACCCTAAAATATGTGCCGGAGAGGCTCATTCCCGCTCGACAGGAATCCTAAGAATCTGAGCTTCCATCATCTCAACCCTGTCAGCCAATGCCTGCTGCTTAACCAAAACCTCAGTAAGCAACCTGTCGTGACGCATGAACTGCGAACCCAAGAGTACCACAACAGTCAACGTCAATGTCACGACCCCAAGCCAATCTCGGCTACTCAAACGCACTGTCTCCGCATCATGCCTAGTCATAGCTTCCTCGCTGGAATACTGGCCTTAGCCAATACCGATTCAGGCAAAGACCCAGGCTCGGCATGCCTATTCAAAACACGGGAAGTATTACGCTCTCTACGCCACCATGAGCGCAAGGATTTCGCTATGTCACGCTCGCCATTATGTGCAAGCCATATCTCGCCTATAGCATCTCCACGACGGTCTGGATGTACCTCGTAAAGTGCTGATACCACATCAGGTAGCTGTGTGCGTCCTATAAGTGGCAATGGTAAGTGTGCGTTGTCGTGGTCTAGTAATAGCTGCATGTTTGTGCGAGCAAATGGTCAGATATATATATGCATACGGGGGATCCGTACTGGGGGGCCTCCCCCCCCTCTTCATTGTGTCGAGTCGAGCCGCGATCCGTTGCCGTCGCCGCGTTCTATTCACTAGCTCCATCGTTCACAATTGTGCGCTCTTTCCTTCTCTTCTCTTCCTCTCTCCAT
>TARA_R110002096_G_scaffold26518_22_pt1 | contig 12164 bp, 8 predicted proteins | sample TARA_R110002096 | Tara Oceans TARA_R110002096 (sample SAMEA4397295) | marine metagenome | biome: Polar Biome; feature: [DCM] deep chlorophyll maximum layer (ENVO:01000326); material: water (ENVO:00002006), including particulate matter (ENVO:01000060) such as... | depth 35 m | reverse complement strand
CACCGGGCCGGTTTTGCCTCCGCTTCTCGCGGGACTGTCCTGGCATGTTCGCAAAACGGTCGATTGGCCACGCCTGGTCGAGGCGGCGAATCTCTTTGCGGGCGAACACGATTTTGCGGCGTTTGCTGCGAACCGGGGTGACCCGAACTCAAATCCCGACAACACGCGGCGAACCATCTACGAGATCGGGCAGGAACAGGATTCGGACGTCATTCGCCTGACGCTTCACGGCAGTGGCTTCCTCTATAAGATGGTGCGCCTCATCGTTGGTGGTGTGGTGCGGTGTGCGCAAGGCTCCCTTGAGCTCGAAGAATTGCAGCGCCTCCTTAATCAGCCGGAGTGCGGGGAAAAGTCGCCGTTGGCCGCCCCGCCGGATGGCCTTTGCCTCGTGCGGGTCGATTACCCGCAAAGTTCCTGAATCACAGGACTTCGCCGCGAGGTTTGCTCGCTTCCCCGGTCTCGGTTTCTTCGCGCGGTTTCCCTTCGGGACGCCGCCCTTCGCGGTGATCGTCGCGATCTCCTTCCATGCGAGGGCGTCTTGGTTCTCCGTGTTCATCCCGGCGTCCTTCGGCGCGTTCCCGTTCCTCATGGCGGCGTCGCTCGTCTTCGGCGCGCTCGCGTGCTTCGGCCAATTCCCGTTGCACGCGTTCCAGCGCTTCGTGAATTCCCTGTTGAGCACGCTCCATGTGGTGGTCCAGATCGTCGGCGTGGAAACCGCGGCCATCGCCGAATCGAAAGAGAGGGCGCATTTCGCAGACTTCCCGCTCGCCGAGTTTCACGGAGGCGGTCTGCTCGGTTCCACGGCGCATGAAGGTCACATTCACATTGGCGCCAATGCCGGCGTTGCGAACGAGGACGGCGAGCTGATCCTGATTAACCAGGATCTGGTCGTCGATCTTGGTAAGGATGTCGTGGGTTTGCAGCATTTTCGCCGCCGGGCTGTCTGCGTGGACGTGATGGACGATCAGCCCGACTCCACGATTGATGCCGAGTTGAGCCCGCAGGCTTTCGTGAACGGGGCCGGTTGCGATTCCGAGGAACGCCTCTTTCTCCGGCTCATGATCCGATTCGTGAAGATGGGGACGGCCTCCCTCCTGGGCAAAGCTCACGCCGGAGGCGAAGATGAGGCAGGCGAGAACAAATGGGGTTTTGGTCATGCTGATTCTGGTTTTGGGGTTTGGAAAACAGTCTAGTCGTGGCGAACGGGCACGTAGACGACGCGTTCGACGGGCACCGCATTCTTGTTGGAGCCGTTGCGATCGAGAACCTTGATCCGGATCTTCCACATCGGGCGACCGTGATCGTCCTCGACGATTCCGTCGTTTTCCTGACTTACGAGCACCTGATTCTTGAGCGTGAACGGTGAGGGATCGACCCGGGGCGGGTTGCCCCAGATAATCAGCTCATCATCGGGGTCGCCAATCAGGCTGGCCATCGCCGGTTCGGACTCATCCGGTGAAAAGAAAAATTTGGCGGCAAACAATCCGACGACCAGTGCGGCGGCAGCGGCGACAAAGCCGGGTTTCCTCCAGAAGGGCACTTCGACCACGTTTTTGCGCGCAGTCGCCTCACTCATCCGGGGCAACTCGGGAGGGGCCGGCGCGGAATCCAATTCCGACGCCGCCTGTCGAATGCGATCCTTCAAGCTGCTGGATGGAGCCAGCGGAGCCATGGATCGCAACTCAAGCTCGAGAGCAGCCTCTGGGGGATCTAAAGGGGGGATATCTGCGTTCATGCGGTCAATTCTTGAGCATCCAGCAGTTCGCCAAGTTTCTTCAGGGCGTAACGGTAACGGCTGGCTGCAGTATTAATGGAAATGCCGAGGGCTTCGCCGATTTCGCGAAATCCCAGTTCGCCCCAAACCCGCAGTTTCAGCACCTCGCGTTGATCTTCCGGCAACTGCTGGAGCGAACGTTCAATCGCTTCCTTGCGCTCCTGAGTCTCAAGGCGGTCTTCAAAGTAGCTGATGGGTTCGTGGTCCATGGTGCTGGTTTCCTCACGCTTTTGGCGACGTTCGCTACTGCGAATGCGGTCCAGAGCGGCCCACTTTACCGCCTGGTAAAGAATGGGAACCGGGTTTTCGTCGAATTGCTTCGGCGACTTGATCAGGCGGATAAACGCGTCTTGAACGGTGTCTTCCGCATCGGACATGCTGGGGAGCCACTGTCGTGCATAGAGCACCAGCGCCTTCGCATGCTTGTCGTAGAGTTGTTCCCAATCTAAATCCAAGGGTGGAGTAGGGTCGGTATTTGCAGGTATATCGTCTTCCATGGCCGCGTTTGTTTAGACGATGGTAAAAAAATGGATTGAGTTTGAAATCGTACAAACTTTTCCGCCCTGGCGATAACCCAATTTGCCCCAAAAAGCGCCGCTTTTTGCCTCAATCCGGGGAAAGATCGTCCCCGGCACTCCCAAACCAAAAAATCCGCCCCATGCCGACTCCAGGCGCCGTGAGGCTCAAGGAGAAGGTAGGGGAAGGAAATGCCCTGTGCGCGGACGCGCAAAGAGCATTCGCAACTTAGACAGGTTTTACGTTCTCGGCGCGAGGTCCCTTAGGGCCGCTGCCTTCTGTAAATTCCACGGACTGACCTTCTTGCAGATCGTCGAAACTGGCTCCATCAACTGATGATTGATGGAAGAACAAATCTCCCTTGCCGCTGTCAATGAATCCGAAGCCTTTGTCATAGATGAGCTTCTTGATTGTTCCTTGTGCCATAATAGTAGTAGTAGGTAGTTTTGTGATTCCCTCCCAACGTGGGAAGAAATCAGGACGGGTGCTTTAAGCGCGTTTGGCCGAAATGCACGCAGCATTGGAAGAAAAGAGCCGAATTTGGGCAAATCGGTGGAATTGGGTGACTTTTTTCCAAGATCGAACCGCCGGTTCACGTTTTCTGGAGGTATGAAAATCCTCAAATTCGTCGGGAAACTTCGTGGCGTTCTGGTTTTGGCAGCATGGTTGAGTGCGGGGACGTTGCTTCACGGCCAGACCGTCAAAGATCGTGAAGGCGCCGTCCGCAAGGACAAGGCGACGCTGGAGAACGACGAACGCTGGATTTACAACGATTACCGGGCCGCGTTGGAACAAGGAAAGGAGACCGGGAAACCGGTGATGGTCGTTTTGCGCTGTGTGCCCTGCCTCGCCTGTGCCGGATTCGACGGGGAGATTTTGCGGGAACGGACCGAGCTGACGCCGTTGCTCGATCAATTCGTCTGCGTCCGCGTCATCAACGCGAATGACCTCGATCTATCGCTGTTCCAATTCGACTACGATCTTTCGTTCTCGACGCTGTTTTTCAATGGTGATGGCACGCTCTACGGTCGCTTTGGATCGTGGACGCACCAGGAGGACACCAATAACAAGGCCACCAACAGCATGAAGGAGGCGCTTCAGGCGGTCCTTTCCCTTCACAAGGACTATCCGAACAACAAGGAAGCGCTTGCCGGCAAACAGTCCAAACCGCTTCCCTATCGCACACCGGTCGCAATTCCGGCGCTCTCCGGCAAGTATGACGCCCAACTGAATTGGAATGGCGCCGTCGTCAAAAGTTGCGTGCATTGCCACCAGATTGGCGATGCGATGCGACTCGAATTTCGCAACAAACAGCAACCGATCCCTGACGAATGGTTGTTCCCGTTTCCGCAGCCGGAAGCCATCGGGCTCCATCTCGCTGAGGACTCCCGCGCGAGGGTCGAATCCGTCGCGCCGGGATCGATTGCAGAAAGCGCGAAGCTGCGGCGGGGCGATGAGATCGTGACCCTGGCAGGCCAGCCGCTCATCTCGATTGCGGACTTCAGTTGGGTGCTTCATCAGTCGGGAGACACGGACACGCTTGCGATGGAGGTCGTTCGCAGTGGCAAGAAGGGAACCCTTCAACTGGAACTGACGGACGGCTGGCGTCGCAATCCCGATCACACCAAACGCGTTGGGACGTGGCCGATGCGCGGAATGGCGCTCGGCGGGATGAGGCTCGCGGATCTCGACGAGAAAGACCGTTCACGATATCGAATGGAGGATGATCGTCTTGCTCTCAAAGTCCTGAGTGTCGGTAAATACGGCATGCACGGCGCCGCCAAGCGCATCGGTTTTCAACCGGACGACGTCATCGTTCGCGCGGACGGACAGGAGAATCGGATGACCGAAAAGCAGCTCATTGCCTACCTGATGCAGAACCACAATCGCGGCAAAAAAGTCGATCTTACCGTGCTTCGAAATCGCAAAGAAGTGACGCTGCAGTTGCCGATGCAGTGAACGCCCCTCATGCCCAGGGCTGATTTGTTTCATTTCCGGCGGGAATGAAGGCTTGTTATCTCGGAGTTACGTTGGTTTGATGGAGGTAATGCCGGAACCTGACAGCCCGAAAAAGCCGATCGTCCTTTTGATTCATGGGACGTTCGCGAATTTGCCGGATGCGGCGGTTGCGGACGATCACGGAGAAGAGGCGCCTTCGGTTTGGATGCGTCTGAAAGAAGCGTTCGGTGGGTCGGAAAAAATCGTCGAAGTCGAGACCTCGGATGAAGGTGAGGATTGGTGGCAGGTTGGAAGCCCGTTCTGGACGCAGATGAAGGAACGCCTCGCCAAGGACGGACTGACCCTGGCCGGCGACGAAGAAGTCTGGAAGCAGGATCCCGAGAACCTGGACGAAAACGGGAACCTGAAGGAACATCTCCGCACCTTCAAATGGTCGAGCGAGAACACCGAGCGAGCCCGCCACAAAGCGGGAAGGCGCCTGTTCGAACGAATTTTGGAATACGAGAGGGAAGGGCGGGAATACCACCTGATTGGGCACAGCCATGGCGGTTCAACCGTTTGGATCGCGCTGCAGCAATCCATTCTGCGCCGCTGGAAAACGGCCAAAAATCAGGAGTTCACCAAACTCTCCCGCCTCAAATCATGGGCGACGGTCGCGACTCCGTTTCTCCACTATCGCGGAACGAAAATCGGGAGTTGGTATGGCAAAGTCGCCACCGTCCTCATGCTGGTGATCAGTCTGTTCATGGCAGGATGGATTGGGGTCAAAAAGATTGAGAGCTGGAGTGATACGGAGAATCCGCTGGGAGCGCTCCTTCAAAAAATGGAGGAAGCGCGGATAGCCAGGAGTCAGGACGCGAGACTATCAAACGCGCCCAAGTTTCCACTCCGCAACAAGGAGAGACCCCAGCCGCAGATACAGAACGCGGCGAAGCAGGCTCCGGCAATGCCCCAACACCAGCAGAGGCAGGATGAGGCGCCCGTGATTCCTGCCGCCCTGAAGGAGTCCATCTCCAAAATTGGATTCAAGGATGTTTTTGCAGCGGTCGTTGAAGTGGTCGTCGCCCTGATGCTTCTCGTGGCGCCGTTTCTCACCGTTTACCTCTGGGCGCGGGCCGCGCGGACGGAATCCCGCAATGTGTATCGGGAAACGCGAGCCCAGAATCAGGCCATGCTTGAATTCGGGAATCGGTGGTTGGGGATTTTTAGCACGGAAGACGAAGCGATCAACGGCCTGCGTGCCACGACCTATCTTTCGGGAACGTCGATCGTGCCCAAAATCGAGATTCCGTCGGAAACGGTGTTTGATTCCGATCGGCTGATTCGCTTTTACCGCTTCTTCATTCGGGTTTTCATCGCACCGTTCTACAACCTGATTTTTGGACCTGCGGCGGACAACTATCTCATTGCCAAAGTGGCAAAAGGCGCTCAGGGGCACAACCGCATGGGTTGTAAATTGGTGGACGTGACCGAGGGGCCGATTCTGGTGGAAGGTTACCGCTATCCGCCCCTGCCCAAAGAGGTGAATCAGGAGATTATTGATCAGGCCAACAACGCCATTGGAAAGCGTTCGAAGGAGATCCTGGTCAAAACCCGGACCGGGATTTCCCAATTTGCCTGGGGTGGATCCGACTTGACGGCTGTGGTACACGATGTTGCCGATGAATTGCAGGGGGATGAGCTGGTGCACACCTCCTACTTCAACCATCCGTTTGTCGGGGAAGCGCTTTCGCTTCACGCGAGGGATTCGAGGGTGGAGGTTGAGCCTTTTGCCATAGAAAAAGTGGTGGAAGAGAAACTGACCTGGAAGCAACGCTTCGGCAAAGTCTTCAAAGGTATTGGCTGGGTCAGCCTCGGGTTTGGATTGGCGACGGTTTGTGTGATCGAAGCCATTGTTCAGAATTCGAATCGACCCGTCTACCTACTCAGCGCCCTCCTGTCGGGAATTGGGATCGGGGTCCTCGTCACGTCGTTTCGCAAACGGGCGATTCCGCCTCCCCGGTGGTCGATCATTGCGGGCCGGGCCGCGGGGCTTTTCATGATTTTCATCGCGGTATTCTACGGAGTCATCCGCCACCTTTTTCCGGATGTGTCCCTGGTGGCGCCCGTCGTGGATAACTTTCTGGACAGCGAGTCGCCCATGGCTCATCCCGGATTGTTGTTCAGCATTTTCATCAGCTTGTCGGCCACGTTCTTCGCGGTGGGACTCTCCTACTTTCGAAGCAATCCCCAGTGGTCCAAATCTGCGGGGCTCATCGCGTTTGCCCTGGTGGTGGCGAGCGTTTGGATGGCGGATTCAGCGACCGGCACGGATTGGGGACCAACGGTTACCTCGGCTGCGATCGTTTCCATTCTCTTCGGCTTCTACAAGGCCTTTTCACCGCTCAAACATGCGGAGGACGTGTTTTGCCCATTCGAGGTTAGAAAAGCAGCCTCCATCGACAAAGAACTTTTCCTGGATGTCGAACCGGAACCGCAGACCTGGCTGGCGGCACTCAAGAACGATATTCGCAGCAATTTGGGCAAACAAGAAGGTGTGAAGTCGTACGCCCTGCCTCTCCTTGATACTGAGAATCGCATGGCAACGGTGACGGCCTGGCTCCTGATCGGGGGCGTTCTCTCGATGCTGCTGGGAATCTTCACGAGCGGATTTTTCCTGATGCTGGCCGGCATTGTCGCAATCCCCATCGCATGGCTCCTGTCGTTTCGCCCGGCGCTGAAGGCGACTCGAGGAGCGCTGAAGGGCGGGCTGGCGCTCCTCAATCTCAACCTCATGTCCTTTGCCTTTATCACGGGCATCGTGTCACTGTTTACCTGGTTCATTTACGACGAGTTCATTCGCATCCTGCCAGCGGAGAACTACTCCAATGTGGTCAGCTACACTTCTCCGAACGATGGGAAGCCGCGGTTGGCCGTCACCGAGCCAGGAAGGATTCTGCTGTGGAATCCTGAGACTCGAAACCAGATTGGCTCTGTTCTCGAAGGGTCGGGAAGGTACTTTGGCGAGTTCATTGAGATAAGCCCGGATCACAAGTCCCTTGCCTGGGTTGATTATTCGTCGATCGAGATTTGGGATTTGGAGACGGAGACCGTTCGCGCGAAGCTGGAAGTGCCGACCGATGGCGAAGTTTCATGCGTTGCCTTTCGAGGGGATGGCGGAATGCTGGCAACCGGAGGGATGGACGGAAACCTGATGCTCTGGAATGCCGAAACGGGGAAGAAGATTGCCGGTCCTTTTCGTCTGCGGAAACCCATTCGCTCGATGGACTTCCACCCCACCCAACACCGGCTTGCGCTTGGGCTCGATGGGGGATCGATCGCGATTTGGGATACGGAATCGAGAGTTCAGATTGCGTCCGGCCCGATTCACTCCGGCGACGTCACCCATCTGGAATACTGGAACGAGAAAATCCTGAGTCTTGGTCGGAAAGGAAGTCTCAAGTACTCCGAACGGTTGGTTGATGGATCCCGCACGCTGGTCGATCGCGATCTTCCTCCCGAGTTGAAAGGGAAAAGCGAAGAGTTTTCGGCAACCATGCTGACAGCGTTCCCGGAAGCCAGGACTCTGGCGGTTGGTTTTACGGACAAAGAAGGCCATCCGTTTTTGCAGGTCCTTTCTTCAAGTACGAAAGGCGAATGGCTGAAGCTTGCGTTAGGGCATACGCTCACCAGCCTCGGTCTTTTTCCCGGCAGCGACGAATTGTTCGTCCGAAGCTACGGAAGTGAGGTTCAACTTTGGAATCGATCGGACGGCAAAATGGTCGGGACGCTTGGCATGACCTTCTCGGCTGTCGATGTCGTGGCGTTGAGTCCTGACGGAGCCACTCTCGTTATCGGTTTTGGAGACGGGACCGTAAGGTTCCAGAGTGTGGAGACGGGGGAAGAACAGGGTCGTGTCCAAGGAATCATGTCCTCGACTCTCAATTCCGGTGAAGGAATCATTCCGATCTTCCAGGATGGTGCCATCGGGATGTGGAGTGCCGATACCGGCAACAAACTGAGCATCAGCATCCCAAATGAGGATGGCCGGCGAGTCTTTGCGTTAACGATGGTTCCGCCCGGTGGCATCTTTGCGACTTCGACGGGCGAGACCAGCGCCGTCTCGCTTTGGAGCGTTCGCACCGGAAAGGAGCTTCACAAGATCAGCGGATTTGAGGAATGGGTGATGACCGGAGCCTTCAACCCAGAGGGAACCATCCTGGCCATTGGGTTGGATGGCGGAACGGCGAGCTTGTGGGATGTCGCCACAGGGGAGAAACTCAGAGACTTGGATCCTGACTCCAGCTATTCGGACAAAATGGTATTCAGTCCTGATGGGGCGATCCTCGCGGTCACCACGCAGGATAATGAGGTGAGGCTATTTAACGGCGCCACCGGTGAAAGTCTCGCGCGCGGTCGATTGAGCGGGCACCACGAATCCTACGTGAATGCCCTGAAATTCAGTCCCGACAGTCAAACGCTCGCGACGGGTTCCTATGACAACACCGCGAAGTTGTGGAGCGTCGCGACTGGTGAGGAATTGAGAACGTTGAGTGGGCATTCTGATTGGGTCAAGGATGTTGCTTTTGGTTCGGATGGCAAAATCGTCGTAACTTGCGCGGACGACGGCCTGGTGAAGCTCTGGGATGTGGAAAGCGGAAACTTGATTCGAACGATCCATCAATTTCAGTTTGTGCCCACTCCGCCGGAGGAAAGTACATTTCAGTAACTGAACCCGCGCGGAATTCTCATTGGGAAGCTTGAGCCTTCAACATCGCGTCCGTTTCGGAAATTTTGAACCGGGTGGAAACGACTGAGTGTTTTTCCGGGCCTTCGGCATACTTGATATAGGTCGTCGCAACGATGGTCCCGTCCGGCAATAACTCGACGCCGGGATAGCCGCAGTCGCTCCTCCGCTCGGCGTGGCTATGAAGCAGCTTGATGCGATATTCGCCCGGCTTGCCGGATTTGATGTCCTCATACGTTCCGACCCAGGCCACAAAATGTCCCCATGTCGGACTGTTCAGGGCTTGATCGCGGAAGGCGAAAACCCAGCGGCCATCCGCCAACTGCGTCCCGATGTGACGATCGCCCGTGAGTCCCCACGGCGTGTCGACCGGCGTGCTCCAGGTCTTACCTTCGTCGGTTGAAAACATCATCAGGCTTCGGCCCTTGTGGGTATTTTCCCGCATCAGGCAGCAAAGCTCATTTCCATCCGGAGCGCGGAAGACGAACGGTTCGCAGGGATTCTTCCCTTCCACTGAAGCGACAATCTCCGGTTCCGACCACGTTAAGCCGCCATCAGCCGTAATCGTCTGGAGGACGTTGAGCGGTGTCCGGTCTTTCCCGTCGGGACCACGATGGTAGAGCCCGAGATAGCGACCATCCTTCAGTTTCACCACGCTGCTGAACGTCATGACGCAGGGGAAATTCAGGGGCGGCATCTCTTTCCAGGTCTTGCCGTCATCTTCGCTCATGATGCTCGGCATCCCCGGCCCACCTCGGGTTCCCAGCGCGGCGGAAAACACCCAAAGCCGGGCTTTGCCCTCCGGATCGACCATTCGATAAATGCTCGGGCAGTTTTGGTGTGTTTGGTAACCGGGTGGAAGTTGATCATCCAATCGTGACCACGTCAGGCCACCATCGCTGCTCTTCGCCATCGGCCCTGCCGCGCCACCGTGATTGATGCACCAAACCGCAAACAGGGTGGTCTTGTCCGGCATCAGCAGCGTGGTCGGGTGACCTTGGTAAACCTTCTCGGTTCCGGAACTGATGATGACGTGTCGATCCGGTTGATCCGAGAGATCGAGAATCGGGAGATCAGGTGCTTCCTCCGCACAGAGGGATGCGGAAACGATGAGGGAAAGGAGGATGGGGGCTTTTTTCATGAGTGAAGAGAGATGAATGATGACGACAAAACGCGTTCTTTGCGAGCGGGCGATAATCGATTGCCAGTGGTAAATGTTTACCACACTAACGCGCCATCGCTTCTTTCAGAACAACCGCTCGGCCGTCGATCCGAAACTCGGCCACGCGAATGCCATTTCGCAAGGGACGCAATCCAACCCGACCGATGGCACGATCTGGATCGTCGGTGAGCGAGGCGATCAGCTGATCATTGACGGTGATGCGAAGCCGATTCCCTTTTCGGCGCAATTGAAAAGGGAAGGGGGTTTCCTCCCGGATCACGTCGGCGTTGCGGCGAAAGAACCGGACCGATCCCAGGGTCTCGCCTTCCAAAAAAAAGCGGCCTTCCCGGCCATCGAAACCAAAGCGGTCGCCCCCGAACTCCAGAGAGGCCGCCGTTCCTCCCAGACGATCCAGCGAGATCACTCCGCCAATCTCAACGTCGCCTTTTCCGATGACTTCATCGGCGTAGACGACAATCCGGGCGGAATCACCTTTGAGGTAACGGATTCCTTTGCCGCGCTGCATCTCGCGGGCAATCTCGCGATAGTGAGTCGGTTCGTGGCCTTGAAAGCGGCGAAACAGCTTCGCGAAATACTGACTGGAGTTGAATCCACATTCAAAGGCGATTTCGGTGATCGAGCGATCCGTGTCGCGAAGCAATTGGCGGCTCCGGCGGATCCGCAGCCGGTTGAGATAAGTGCTGGGACTTTCCCCGGTGATTTGCCGGCAGATCACTCCAAATCGCGAACGTCGGAGTCCGACTTCGCCGGCTAGTTCCGTGAGCGTCCAGTCTTCATGCGCGCGCGATTCGAGCTCCGACAGGAACCCGGCGACCCGATGTTCGGTGACCGACGAAGCGACGTTCGTGGGTTTCGATTGACGTTTGCTAAGCGCGGCGCAAATCGACGTCAGCAGGTGAACCGCGCAGGCCTGACACTCGAGTTGGGAAAGCGGGCTTTCGTCCTTTGCTTTCGAGATGGTTTTCGAGAAAAGCGCTCCCAACTCCGCGTTGGTGGAAAGGACAGGCGACGCTGAATCGAGAAGGGTTTTTCGCAGCAACGTCGCCTGCTCGGGGCGAAACGGAGAACCCACTTCCAGAGAAATCCCGCGAGCTTTGTTCCCGGCCTTCCATTCGAGCTCGACGCTTTCGACGTGGATCGAGACTTGTTCGGACGATTCGATTCCGCTGAAGACCTGACCGGGCCTGACAAGAAGCACGTCTCCCTCACGAAGCTCAAACTTTTCCCCGTCGATCGACCACCGCGTTCGGCCTTTTGCGAGCCGCAAAAACGTCAGTCTCTCTACCCGATACGGTTCCGGACCGCGGTTTCGGGTGCTGACCGAGTAGGCGTGAACTCGTATCTCCATGTTTGGTAAACATTTACCAGTGGTTTCCTGTAAAAGCCAGATCGTCTTGGCTCGGCAATTCTTGGCCCTTCCATGAATGCCTCGCCAACTCACTCAGAACCCCTCACCGGAATCATCGCCGCGACGTTCACGCCGTTTGATGACCAGGGAGAGCTGAACCTGGATTTGATCCCGAAATTGACGGACCACCTGATCTCGAACGGAGTCTCCGGGATCTACATTTGCGGGAGCACGGGGGAAGGGCCGTCCCTGACAATCGCTGAGCGCAAGGCTGTCACCGAAGCCTATCTTCGTTCGGCGAAGGGAAGGCTGCGAACCGTCGTTCATGTCGGGCACACCTGTTTGCAGGACGCGATGGGGTTGGGACAGCATGCGGAGAAATTCGGCGCGACTGCGATCTCCGCGATTGCGCCGTATTACTTCAAACCGGAAGACAGTCAGACCTTGGTCGCCTTTCTCAAGGAAGTGGCGGAATCCGCGTCGTCGCTTCCCTTCTACTACTACCACATGCCCGGGCTGACCGGGCTGGCGATTGATCCGGTGGAGTTCCTGGAGCGCGGGGAGAATGCGATTCCGAATCTGCGGGGGATGAAGTTCACCGACGCCGATCTCAGCAAATTCAGTGCGTGTCAGGCGATGAGTGACGGGAGGTTCGACC
>TARA_R110002096_G_scaffold119824_6_pt1 | contig 12177 bp, 12 predicted proteins | sample TARA_R110002096 | Tara Oceans TARA_R110002096 (sample SAMEA4397295) | marine metagenome | biome: Polar Biome; feature: [DCM] deep chlorophyll maximum layer (ENVO:01000326); material: water (ENVO:00002006), including particulate matter (ENVO:01000060) such as... | depth 35 m | reverse complement strand
CGCCCCACCCGGGGCAGAAATAAGCGTTTGATTTGGCATTCATTCCACATTTGCCCAGAAGGTAACTCAAAGGTTACCGACGGGTAAAGGAAAAAGTGAACTGACGTCCCATCAAGAGCATCTTATACCCTGACACTTCGAAAAAATCAAACGGTCGTTTTAATTTTAACTCAAAAGCCTTCCCCCTTCACTAACGCCGGATCAAGATTTCTTCTGCTGGCTGGCCCGCGCATCCCGCCACAGGGTAACCATGGCGTGCGCCAGGGTCGGGCGAGACGCCTCGAGATACAATTCACTGTTGGGCAGATCTTTTTTCAGGCGCGCATAGGCCGTGCCCAATGAATGATAGGGCATGTTGGGAAATAGATGATGGGTCGCATGAAAGCGCAAGCCTACCGGGGCCCAGAGCGCCGAAAGCATTCCACCCGGCACATCGACAGAATCGAGAAATTGCTCCGCCACCGACATTTTCTGGTCCCCCGGATTGCGGTACGCATGGGCGCCAAGGGTACGTATGCTGTTCATAAATAAAACAAGGAAAACCACCGCATACCAGACGGCAAAGAATTTCACGGGCAGAATGCCATAGACGCCAAGCGTTACCGCGGTCCAGCCATAGACCGTGGCGCAAACTTCCTGCAGGCGCCAGTATTTCCCGTCAAGTTCCGTCGGCGGCGGGCGGCGATAATCCATATCAATGGTCAGGGACGAAGCCCGTTGCCATAACAAACGCCCGAGCGGCGGAATGATCCAGCCCAACGGCGTCAGAATCAGATAACGCACCGCCACCAGTCCCGGCAGGAAAATCGACGTCATCACATACCAGACATTCTTCCACGGCGCTTGCGCGCCAAAAGGCAGATATTCACCATCCTCCTTGGTGCCGTAAACATCCCGTTTATGATGATCTATATGAACGCCCTGATACATAAAGGCCGGCACCAAAACAAAGAATCCACAGAGGACATTCCAGGCAAAGCGAAAAGACGTCATGCTGCCTTTTTTGAAGTGGACAATCTCGTGAATAAAAATCACCGCCCGATACAACGCGAAGACCGCGACCAGATAAGCGACAATGCCAAGGACGGAAAACGTGTCAGCCCATACCGTAACGGCAAAAGCTCCGGCGCCAAGAGCCACAGACAACAAAAAATCCACCCAGTAGATTACCGGGTTGGCCTTCATCAGATCCTTCACCAGGGCGCGCGCCTCTTTCAGAGGAAAATCCGCCGCCTTGACCTTCATGTCATTCAACATTCACTCATGTCCTTCACTTAAAGCTGCCCGCACCATATATTCCTTCGTAAATGATGTCGATTATTTATTGTATCCTTTCATACCCGCTCCCGGATGGTCCGCATTGCGGTAAATCAAGTTCCAAAATATTTCGAAGCCCTGCAGGCCAAATAGAAAAACCTGCCTTAATTTAGATGAATTTCTACGCGACGATGTTCCTGATTGCATCCTCGTCTCCGAAATGCATAATACTTAATATAATTTTTTGATATGACGCTTGGTATCATTTTCATCCATCATTTTTACGATCAAACTTGATGAATCGATAACAAAATAATAACGGTTTTAAGTCACAATACATCCATGGAAAACAACCCTGACATCATCACCCCGCCCCTGACACCACAGGACATCTTGTCGCATTTGCAGTGGTACCTGGACGCCGGCGTCGATGAAACCATTGATGAGGCGCCCCTGGACTGGTTCGCTCTGTCCGCAGAAGCCGCCAAAGCCAGTGCAAACTCCGCCCGTGCACCGCAGGGGACACCACAGTCCATTCCCGGCGTTGCTGCCAAACCCGCCACCATGGCCACCGTCGAACAAACAGTGCGTCAGGCCCAGGATCTGGCGAACAGCTGTCAAAGCCTCGCGGAACTTGAAAAGGCCATCGCCACCTTTGATGGCTGTAGCCTGAAAAAAACCGCCACCAACACGGTATTCAGTGATGGTACCCTGGACCGCAAAATTATGGTCATTGGTGAAGTCCCCGGCGTCGCGGATGACCGTCATGGCAAACCCTTTGTCGGTGATAATGGCGTCTTGCTGGATAAAATGTTTGCCGCCATCGGCCTGTCTCGTGACACAGATCTTTATCTCACCAACATGCTGCCCTGGCGCCCGCCGGGCAACAGAACCCCGACGGCGGAAGAAATCGCCATTTGCCAGCCCTTCGTCACACGCCATATTGCTTTGGCGAAACCGGACCTTATCATTCTGCTCGGGGGAATATCGGCAAAAACACTGTTGAACAGCGATTTAAGCATTACCCGTCTGCGCGGAAAATGGGCGGAGTATGATCTGGCGGGACAAAAGATTCCGGCCTGCCCGATTTATCATCCGAGCTACCTGATCAAGCAACCCAAGGCCAAGGCCGACGCCTGGAAGGACCTTCTCGATATTAAAGCCAGAATTGAGGAGATGTCCCTATAATGTTGTTTTCAAAATACAAAATAATTTCCACTCTATCTTGCTTTTGTCTGTTGACCAATGCGCCATCCTGGGCCTCCACAATCATGACGCCAACGCCCGCGCTTGAGCCCGCGCCCACCACCGCGCCAACCCCTCACCTTAATCCTGCCGTTCTGACACCATTAAGTGATGCCGACGTTTCTTTATACCAACGCATCTTTGACTTTCAAACAGAAGGGAAATGGCGCCGCGCCGACCGGTTGATCAAACAGGTCGACAATACGATTCTGATGGGACATGTTCTATACCAGCGTTACATGCACCCCACGGCCTATACCTCACGCTACAGCGAACTGGCGGACTGGATGCTGAAATACCCGGACCACCCCGGGGCTTACAGGATTTATGAGCTAGCCAAACGGAAAGGCGGCAAAAATACCCGCAACCTGCGCAAACCCATGCCAGCTCAGGCTCTCAACTTTCCCGCGGACAAACCGATCCACCGGCCAGCCGCCAAAGTCGCGGCCTCAGAACCTGAAACAACAGACATAGATGGCCTCGACCCCAGCGCAAACCAGCCTGCAGCACGGCATAAAAAAGCTGACCGCATTGATATTCAGCGACTTAAAACCCGTATAAAACGCTATCTCCGACGCGGCAGCCCGGAAAGAGCTGAAAAAAGACTCTGGGCCTTCGAACGACGCAACCTTCTGTCTGACGCTGACTTCAATAAACTTCTCAGCGACATCGCCAGCGGTTATTTTTTCGACAGTCAGGATGCGAAAGCCCTGGCCCTGGCCAGCATCGCCGCCGAAGAAGGGCGGGACAGGATATCCCAAGCCGACTGGACATCAGGCCTTGCGGCCTGGCGGCTCGGCGATTGTGCACAGGCTGCCCATCATTTTGAGCAGCTTGCCAACTCCCCCATCGCCGGCGACTGGACATCTTCGGCCGGGGCCTTCTGGGCGGCGCGGTCTTATCTGGTGTGCCGTCAACCGGAAAAAGTCGTCGAGCTTCTGCATCAGGCCGCTGTGCATCACCGGACTTTTTACGGCCTGATCGCCGCCCGCCAATTGGGTCAACCCCCCGAACTCAACTGGACCGCACCGGCTTTCACACCAGCCCATTATGAACTGATCAAAAACCTGAACAGCGTCCGCCGCGCCATTGCCCTGGCCCAAACCGGGAAAATAATGCGCGCCGATATGGAACTCAGCAATATCTGGCGCAAATCCCGCAGCGGCAACCATGAAGCATTGCTGGGTCTGGCCACAAAGCTCGGTCTGGCCGGCACCCAGCTCAGTATTGGTAAAATTGAAGAACAGAAACGCCGCACCGCATTGGACAGTACGCTTTATCCCATACCGAACACGGAGCCTACGGGGGGTTACACACTGGACCAGGCCCTTATGTTCGCCGTAATCCGTCAGGAATCCGAATTCAAAAGCTGGGCCCGCAGCCATGCCGGCGCCCGGGGAATCATGCAGGTAATGCCCAGTACCGCCAGCTATATTTCCCGCGACCGGTCCCTGCGCTTTGGCAGCCGCATCAAACTGGACGATCCCTATTACAATATGGCGCTGGGCCAACAATATATTCACAGCATGATGAGTGACAATTTCGCCAAGGGCGATCTGTTTAAAACCCTGACCGCCTATAACGCCGGCCCCGGGAATTTGCGCAAATGGGAACGTAAGGTCAATTTCCAGGATGATCCTCTCCTGTTTATTGAAACCATACCTGCGCGGGAAACTCGAAATTATATTGAACGGGTCATCAGTAATTTCTGGATTTACCGCATGCGCATGAATCAATCGGTCACATCTCTGGATCGGGTTGCGACCGGGGCGTGGCCGCTCTATACCCCGCAAGATAACATCACCAATAACAAAACATCAAAAATCAACACGACAGTGAAAAGCCAAGCCCATGCCGCTCGATAACTCCATTGAATTTCTCCCCCTGAAAATTGCCGTTCTGACCGTCTCTGACACCCGCAGCCTTGCGGATGATACATCCGGTCAGATTTTGGTCGATCGCCTGACAAAAGCCGGTCATATACTAGCCGATCGCGCCATAGTCCGCGATGAGAAACCCGACCTGACCACCCAATTGACAAAATGGATCCAAGATCAGGAGGTGCAAGTCATCATATCGACCGGCGGTACGGGCCTGACAGGCCGTGACATCACCCCGGAAGTTTTTCACAGCCTTTATGACAAGGAAATAGAAGGTTTTGGAGAAATGTTCCGCCTGATATCCTATAAAATCATTGGGACATCCACCTTGCAAAGCCGCGCCACTGGCGGGGTTGCCGGCGGCACCTATATGTTTGCCCTCCCCGGTTCCAATGGCGCCTGCAAAGACGGTTGGGACAATATTCTGAGTGAGCAACTGGACATCCGTTTCCGCCCTTGCAACTTTGCCGAGATGATGCCCCGCCTTATCGAATAGAAAAAGTCCCCATACGTCCTGCTGCAGATCGCGCCTATCCAATTAGGAGTCATGCGTCGCCATAATGTATGCCTGTAGTTTATTTACCAATTGGTAATATCCTGCCTGTACTGTTTACAGTCTAGTCTCATAAACTGATTAAAGACCTATCATTCGCGATAAAATGGTTAGGGAGAGTATGCTTACAGGACAGATCGTAACGATCATTTGCGACGAAAATAAACAGAGTAGAAAATTCATCGATCTGGTGAAACGTTACTACACTGTCAACCTGACTGACATTGACCATGCATCCGCAGAAGATTTTAAAAAATCCCTGCTCATTATTGTACAGGTCGATCTCGGCAATCGACAGATCATACCAACTTTAAAAGAAAAACTCTCCCTGCCCGAACGCGCCAATGTTCCCATCTTGTTTTTGGTGCCTCAACTCACCCGGCATGCTCTGGTCCAGGCCAATATTCTCGGCGCGACTGATTATATTGCCTACCCCTGCCCGGATAATAATTTCATACAGGTGATGGGGGACCTGATCAGCCGCGAGGTGGAAAAGGCTTGGTCAAAGCTCTCCAAAACCCAGGAAGCCGCTCTCAAAGTCAGCCTGAAAGTGGTCGAAGAAACCTTCGGCAATGCCCGGCGGGGAGAAATCATCTCTCCCGATGACATCAAAAACAGTTGCAATATGATTATTGAAGCCACAAGCAAGGACGGGCTTACCGACTGGATGAATGCCATCCGCCAGCATCACAATTATACGTACCGGCACAGTATGATGGTTTGCGGATATCTCGTCAGTTTTGGCATGTACCTCGGGGTACAGCGGCACGACTTGCAACAATTATCCGTTGGCGGCATCCTCCATGATATCGGCAAATCCCTGACCCCGCTTGAATTACTCGAGAAGCCGGCGCGCCTGACCCCCGAAGAATGGGTAATTATGAAACAACACCCAAGCCATTCCCGAACCATTATGATGGAAAGCAACTGGGATGACGTTCTTATCGACATCGCGGTACACCACCATGAAAAACTCGACGGCAGCGGTTACCCTGATGGCCTGCAAGGCGCCCAGGTGAGCGACCTGGCCCGTATGGCCGCCATCGCCGATGTATTTTCCGGTCTGACAGACAAGCGATCCTACAAACCGTCCATGTCATCAGAGGCCGCCATTGACATCATGCTCACCATGGAAGGTCATCTGGACATGCCTTTGGTCAAGGCATTCCGCGCCGTGGTGCTTTAACTTTCCCAAAAAGCCTGTATCAGGCCCCTTCCAGAAGAGCCAGTATTTCCTGAGTTTTTTGTTCCATCAACGCCGTGTTGGCCCGGCTTTCCACATTCAAGCGCACCACCGGTTCCGTATTTGAACTGCGCAGATTAAAACGCCAGTCGGGGTATTCCACACTGATACCGTCAGTATGGTCAATATGAAGCGCCTGTGCTTCGAAAGCTTTCAGGACTCTCTGGATCGCCGCCTTCGGGTCATCGAGTTTGCGGTTAATCTCACCGGAGGAAGGAAATTTCCTGATCCGTTCGGCCACCATTTCAGATAAAGGCATTTTCTTCACACACAGCATCTCCGCCACCAGAAGCCACGGGATCATGCCGCTGTCGCAATAGGCGAAATCGCGGAAATAATGGTGAGCGCTCATCTCGCCACCATATACCGCATCCTCAAGACGCATACGTTCCTTGATAAAGGCATGCCCGGTTTTGGACTGAACGGGCACCCCTCCGGCCGCCTCCACCAGATCAATGGTGTTCCAGGTCAGACGCGGATCGTGAATGATGCTAGCGCCTTCGTTCTTTTTAAGAAAAGCTTCCGCCAGCAATCCGACGATATAATAGCCCTCGATGAACTCCCCCTGCTCATCGAACAGAAAGCAGCGGTCGAAATCCCCGTCCCAGGCAATCCCCATATCCGCCTTATGCTCCAGAACCGCCTGCTGCGTATCCTTACGGTTTTCAACCAACAGCGGATTGGGAATTCCATTAGGGAACGTGCCATCCGGAGTATGGTGGACTTTAATAAACTCGACCGGGATGGATTTTGCCGTAAAAACCCTTTCCAAAGCATCAATCACGTGGCCCGCCGCGCCATTTCCTGCATTGACCACCAGCTTCAGCGGTGTCATCCGACGGCCATCAATATAGGTCATCAAATGATCAACATATGCATCAAGAGTAGACGTTTTCTTGTAAGTGCCCCTGACAGTCACGGTGGGAAAGTTATCTTCTTCCGCCAATCGTTGAATATCGCGCAAACCGGTATCGCCACTGATCGGCTTGGAATGTTCGCGCACAAGCTTCATCCCGTTATAGTCCATTGGATTGTGGCTGGCCGTTACCTCGACCCCTCCATCCACATCAAGATAAGATGTGGCGAAATATATTTCCTCGGTTCCGGTCATGCCAATGTCGATGACGTTAACTCCGGAATCCCGCAAACCTTCGCTTAACGCGTGTTTCAGGGAGTCCGATGTGAGACGCATGTCTCCGCCAACCACAATTCTTTCCGGCTTCAGAAACTGGCCAAACGCCCGTCCAATACGGTAGCTGATGTCTTCATTAAGTTCCGTTCCCAACTGGCCACGAATATCATAAGCCTTGAAACAGGTGAGTTTTTCCATGCGTAACCCCTAAAAAATTAAGTTCAGTGGTTTTATATCATAGAATGAATGACTTGAATCTTAATTATTTGGAATCATTCTGGCGAATAAAATCCTTCACCCGGGGCGCAATTTTTGTCCGCCATTTGCTGCCGTTGAAAATGCCGTAATGCCCGACTTTTTTCTGTTCGTAGTGCATTTTCATGTTATCGGGCAAACGGGTACAGAGCTTATGCGCGGCTTTTGTCTGGCCGATCCCGGAAATATCATCCAGTTCACCTTCCACCGTCATCAGGGAGCATTTTGTGATCGCCGACGGGTCGATCTTCCGACCCCGGGATATCCATTCCCCCTTGGGCAGCAAATGCTGCTGGAAAACAATATCCACTGTCTGCAAATAATAATCCGCCGGCAAGTCCATCACCGCCAGATATTCCTCATAAAATATCCGGTGTTTATCCACGCTTTCCTCGTCGCCCTCGACCAGATGGTCAAACATGCGACGATGCGCGTCCACATGATCTTCCATATTCATATTGAGAAAAGCTGACAGCTGCAAAAACCCAGGATACACCACGCGCATAAATCCTTTGTTCGGCCAGGGGACCTGATAGGTCGCATTCTTCTTAAACCAGCCGATGGAACGTTCCCCGCTCAGCAGATTAACCTCTGTCGGGCATTCCCGGGTGTCAATTGGCCCCCCCATCAGGGTCATTGACCGCGGCACATTGGGGTTATCCTGCGCCGACATCAGAGACACAGCCGCCATCACGGGAACAGAGGGCTGGCACACGGCCAGAACATGGGTATCAGGACCGAGGAACTCGATCATTTCAATCAGATAATCAATATAGTCATCCAGATCGAATTGTCCCTGAAACAACGGGACGTCCCGGGCATCTTTCCAATCGGTAATATAGGTTTTATGATCCGGCAGCATGGCCTCTACCGTCCCGCGCAGCAAGGTGGCGTAATGGCCTGACAACGGCGCAACAATCAAGAGTTTTGGATCGGTGTTTTTTACCTCTGGCCCAAAGTCCCGCTTGAAATACTTCAGATTGCAAAATGGCTTATCCAGGATCACCTCTTCACGAATGCTGACCGGTTCCCCGTCAATCAGCGTGTCTTTCAAGCCAAACTTCGGCTTGCCATAACGTCGGGTCACCAGTTCCATCACATCACAGGCTGCGGCCACCTGCTTGGCGCCGGGCATATAAGACAAGGGGTTTAAAGGATTGCTCAACGCCTGCTGGGTCGCATCAATCGCGAATCTCGCAGGTGCGAACATACTGTGCTGAAATTCGTACATGTGATACAGCATATAAAATTCCTTTAAAACTCTTACAATTGAAATTTCTAAACAATTTCTCTTCAGATAATTGTTCATTATTATTCAAGTCTAGACCTAAGCTTAGTTGCGCCGCAACATAAAATATGTGAAATTACCTATATAAATTTTTCTGACCAGAGACAAAACCGGGAAAAAACCATGACATTTAGCACCTTAGAGAATAAATCCGCCCTTATCACAGGCTCCACCAGCGGCATAGGACTGGGCATGGCCCGCGTTCTTGCCGCCGCCGGCGCCAATATCACGCTCAATGGCCTGGGAGATGCAGATGAAATAGAGGCTTTGCGCGACAGTTTGGCGCAGGAATTTGATGTTCAGGTGCGATATGACGGGGCCAATATGCTAAAGCAGCAGGAAATCTCAAAAATGGTGAATGAGGCCGAAGACGCTCTGGGCACCCTTGATATCCTGATCAATAATGCCGGCATTCAATATGTGTCCGCCATAGAGGATTTCCCGGATGATAAATGGCAGGCGATCATTGATATCAATCTGGTATCCAACTTTCACACCATAAAAGCGGCCCTGCCCGGCATGAAAAAACGCAATTGGGGCCGAATCATCAATCTCGCTTCTGCCCATGGTCTGGTGGCGTCCCCTTACAAAAGCGCCTATGTCGCCGCCAAACACGGTGTGGTTGGCCTGACCAAGACCGTGGCTCTGGAAAACGCCGAACAGATGATTACCTGCAACGCCATTTGCCCCGGCTATGTGCGCACCCCGTTGGTCGAAGGACAGATTGATGACCAGATGGCGGTTCATAAATTGTCGCGCGAACAGGTAATCAATGATATTATGTTGGTGGCGCAGCCGAGTAAGAGATTCGTTGAGGTTGAGGAGTTGGGGAAAATCGCCCTGTTCCTCTGCTCCGACGCCGCCTGCTCCATCAATGGGATCAGCCTGCCTGTCGAAGGGGGCTGGACGGCCAAATAAAAACAAAAACACATGAGGATAACATGAGCAAATTTCATCGGAACAAGAAAAAGAACAAGGGCGGCAACGACAACCGCACCATCGTTCTTCTGGCGACGGCGGTTGTTGCGGTGATTGTCATTTTTTTCTTCATCACGTGACCTCTTGACGGGTGACACAGGATATCAAACCCCATGACAGCCAAAAGGATATCATGGGGCATTATGGGCTGCGGCAATATGGCGCAGTCCTTTTGTCGTGACCTGATCCTCTCTGATCACGCCGTCATCGCTGCCGCCTGCTCCCGGAAAATGTCCTCCGCCCGCGCGCTCGCTGACCAGTTCGATATTGCTGTCGTCACCGACGATTTTGAGGCGATGCTCTCTGCACCGGACATCGACATCATCTATATTGCCACGCCTCATACAGAACACCACAGTCAAAGCCTGCAGGCGCTTCGTGCTGGAAAACATGTGCTTTGCGAAAAGCCAATGGCGCTCAATCAACGACAGGCCCGGGAGATAATCAACCTTGCACGGGAAAAGCGGCTGTTTTTCATGGAAGCCCTGTGGACGCGTTTTTTCCCCGCCCTGAAGAAAGTCAGAACACTGATCAATCAAGGGGCTATCGGCGCGCCGCGGCGGCTGACGGCCGACTTCGGTTATGCCATGGCCTTTGATCCCACGAGCCGGGTATTTAATCCCGATCTTGCCGGCGGCGCGCTTCTTGATGTCGGTATTTATCCCCTCGCCCTGAGCCGTTTTCTCTTTGGCGCCCCCCTCTCCCTGACGGGAGAAGCTCGTATCGGTCCCAGCGGCATAGACGAAACCAACAGTCTGCACCTGCGCCATGAAAAGGACGTTCTCTCCCAGCTCGCCAGCGCCGTTACGGTGGAAACCCCGCAGGAAGCCGTCATCATGGGCGAACTCGGGCGCATCACGATAGCGCGGGAATGGTGGCGACCCGACAGATTTCGCCTGACACAAAATGATGGCGCCGAAGAAGAATTTTCCTTTCCCTTAAAAGGTCAGGGCTATCTTTATGAAATTGAAGCAGTTGAAAAATGCCTTCAAACAAATATCACCGAATGTCCGGACATGCCCCATGCGGAAAGCCTCGGCCTGCTGCAAAACATGGATCAGTTGCGCCAACAGTGGAAGCTATACTATCCGGGGGATTCTTAGCTGCTAACTCATTAGCCCGACAACATGATATGCAATGCCCATCAAAGAAACGTGAATTTCCAATCTTTTTCCGGCCAAAAGGCTTGCTCTCCTGACACGAATCGATTAAATTCGATTTGCCTTATATAATAATTCATATAACTAATGTGTGTAACAGGTATTTTAACAGTATTTTTTACATTTGACTGGGGATGGTCATAAAGGCATTTGCCGCTTCTTCTTCTGGCAGAAAGAAGAAGCGGTTTTTATTTTACCCGTCACTTCAGACTAAAAAAGCCGCCCAGAATATTCAGGGCGGCTTTATAATCTTGTATGAATGCTGATTTTACCCGTCGATAATTTCCCAGTCATAGGTCAACTTGGCGGCTTTCGCCAAGGTTAGCGATGCCGAGCAATATTTCTCCATCGACAGATTGACCGCCCGCTCGACCGCACCTTCTTTCAGGTTTTTGCCGCTGATCTCGAAATGCATGTGAATGTCTGTATAAACCTTCGGCATTTCCGACGCCCGAGTACCTGACACCTTACAGACACAATCGGTGAGCGCGCTACGGCCCTTCTCAAGGATCATGACCACATCGATTGAGGCGCAGCCGCCGGCCCCCAGCAATAGCAGGTCCATCGGGCTATGCCCCAGACCCAGGCCACCGCCATTGGGCCCCGCATCCATGGTCACGGTATTGCCGCTACTGGCAACCCCGATAAAGGTCATCTTGCCCGCCCATTTGACGGTTACTGTCTTGTCGGTCATGCTTGTTTTTCCTTCAGTTGGGCCTGAGCCGCGGCCAAACGGGCGATCGGCACCCGGTAAGGCGAACAGGACACATAGTCAAGACCGATGCGATGGCAAAATTCTACCGAAGCCGGATCACCGCCATGTTCGCCGCATATACCGAGTTTCAGATCAGCGCGCGTGGCGCGTCCCCGCTCCGCCGCGATTTTAACCAGCTCACCCACCCCGTCCTGATCAATGGAGACAAAGGGATCCTGCTCGAAAATACCGGCCTGAATATAATCATCGAGGAAGTTGGCGCTGTCGTCACGACTGATGCCGTAGGTGGTCTGGGTCAGGTCATTGGTGCCAAAGCTGAAGAATTCCGCCTCATGGGCGATCTCCCCGGCCTGAAGCGCCGCCCGTGGCAGTTCTATCATGGTGCCGACCATATAGGTGAGGCGCGCGCCACTGGCGGCGATGATCTCGTCGGCAATGGCAGAGACCTTGGTTTTCAGGATTTCGAGTTCT
>TARA_R110002096_G_scaffold100386_2_pt1 | contig 12177 bp, 10 predicted proteins | sample TARA_R110002096 | Tara Oceans TARA_R110002096 (sample SAMEA4397295) | marine metagenome | biome: Polar Biome; feature: [DCM] deep chlorophyll maximum layer (ENVO:01000326); material: water (ENVO:00002006), including particulate matter (ENVO:01000060) such as... | depth 35 m | reverse complement strand
AAGTCGATTAAACCTAATGCCTTATATGATTTTAATACCTTTTCAAGATTTGTATTTTTATTTCCAAAATTTGATGTAGTTTGATATACCACACATACATAGTCCACCATTGGACGTAGGTTTCGTAAAGAATGAATTAACATTTCTTCGCCATCAAATATATTATATGCTACTCCTAATTTCATCGGTTTGGTTTTTTAAAAAAAATAATGCCTTGTCTATTATTGTAGTGTTCAAGTTTTTCTTCACCTTTTAGGTCAATATCTGTAAATTTAATTACATAGTCAACGGGTGGACAAACATCTATTTTCCAATTTTTTATAATATTATTAAATTTAGGTTGTTTAAATCTATGTAATCCACACTCCTCCATAGTTAATGGATTATTTTTTATTAAGTCATCAAAAAAGAACTTATTATTTTTATACAAACCAAAGTTCACATTAAACTCGTCAAGAAAATTTTCCTCAAATTGTTCTTTCATAAAAATATCCTCAACTACAAAATAACCATTTGGTTTAATAAAGTCTGTATAATTAACTAATGAAAATAACTGATGAAATGGATGATGACTACCATCGTCTATTACTATATCAAAATCAACACCTATCTCTTGTTTTAGATATTCTACATTAATGTCAATACAAGCATCTAGTTCAAGTAATTTAATACGAGGCTCATCTTTACATAAGTCTTTGGCATTAACACCAAAATTATGCGGGGTATAATCAATGTCTATACCATATATCTCTGCATTAGGAAAGTATTTTTGCCACATTAACATACTATGACCTCTAAAAACCCCTATTTCCAACACTTTCTTTACATCATATCTAATCTCATTAAAGAATTTAGCGTAATGCAAGTGATAACTATGATAACCTATTTCCCGAAATATTCTCTCTTGTTTTAACGGATTATACCACCAAAAATTTTTGGTTGGGTTTAATTTATCCATTGTGTACATATGCTCCTTAAATAAATAATCTTGGAACTCAGTAAAGAAATTATATTTCGGGTCTTGATTCATTTTTAATGATACAATTTAACCTTGAAATTTTTTATCATCCTCAAGTTCTTTTTTTCTTTTTTCGTATGCGCTTTCTAATCTTTTAAGAGGCTTGTAAATCTGAACAATATATTCTTCATTCTTTTGTTTTTCTGCGGAACATTTATTCCACCATGATAACTCATAGTTTATTTTATCACAAATACTCGCAAACTCTTTGTCCTTTGTTTTTAAAATGTCCTTAACAACCTTTAAAGTTTTTTTGAAATTCTTAGAAGCCTCTTCACTTTCTCTTTTAAACTGAGGTAAAAATACATTATCGTAATGTGTTTGCTTGTCATCAATTAATTTTCTTTGAATAGAACATTTACCCTTCATATCTAAAACTTTCACTTGCGTTTCTGCCCAATCACAAAGTTTGTCAATATTATTAATAATTAAATCTCGCTCATCTTTTCTGATAATATCTTGACATTCTTGACCAAGTATATCTTGCTTTACAATGTTGAACTCTAACGCTTGATTTAGAGTATTGTAATACAACTTATCATGCTCCACAACTTTTAAAAAGTCTGTTTTTGGCATTATTCGTTTTGAAAGAATTTCAGTTTCTTTCTGTTCGCTATCGTTTAACTTTTTCATCTTATAAATTATTTATTGTTATTTTTTTATTCTGACTTTGCATAACTAATATGCTCTGAATGCCTACCCCAATCTTCTAAATTCCAATGGAAACACAACAATCCCGTATGCACCCAATTTTGAACCCCCGCAACTCGCAAATCTTCTGCAAAGTATGTGTCGGGTGGATGCCCCTCTGCGTTGTTTTTATCAATTCTAAACTCAAAGTGTTGCATTACTTTCTTTTTCATTAAACAACACCCTATACCCGCTACAAATGTAGGTTTCAACGTGCCATCAACCCAAAAGTGATGAAAATTGCCTAACTCTATTGGAAATACAAAATCGTTAGATAATTCATGTTTTCTATCTTGAAGCCTAATACAAGGTTGTCTCCAACTTGCATCAAACACTTGATATAACGCATTTACTATTGGTTTTCGACACCACAACAATTGTTCTATTATATCGCTTTGAGGAAAAATATCGCTTTCCAAATGAAACATATATTCATTATCAGACTCTAAAAAATATCTTCTTAGTTGATTATGACTATCGGCTAATTTTTCCATTACGGGAACATTTGTGTAATCTTTCCAAAATGTTTTTACCTTGAATTTATCTCTTATATATAATGCGTTAGCGTTTGTCTTTGAATTATCCGCAACATAGATTTCAATTAGATGTTTAGGATAACTAAAATTTCTAACATTATCCATAAATTGATTTAAACAATAATTCTTAGCATCATAAGTAGGTACTGCTATTAATATTTTAGGAAGTTTATATTTACTCTTTGTCATCTGATTTTTTCTTATTACTACGGGTTCTTTGTTCTTTTCTTAATTCTCCCTTAATTGCTGATGGATGTTCCGATAATGGATTTTTAGGGTTTTGAGGCATATTTATCTCCATATTAGAAGTGAAACTCTCTTCCGACATTATAGGAATAGGCTCTGTAATTGGCTCGTATGTATCTATTGGTTCGGGGTCGCTTTTCCGAGTCTTTGATGGCATATCTTCTTCCTCATAAACTTGAGTGTAACCTCTATCGGATTGCTTTCTTTTATGTGCTTTTTCTAAAGTAGAAATCGTTGAGTTTATTGATTTTTTCAGTTGATACATGATACCTACTTTTATAGCCATATCTTTTCCAAACATATACATCAAGAATTGCTCATCGGACATTCCCCAACCCTTTTTCATAAACACCCTTATCATTGCGGGTCTTACCTTAATTCCAAAGTCTTGGTCGTATTTTAATGCTTCAACAGATTGCTCGTTAAATTGTCCTATAAACTCCCCAACAGACATGGTATCTCCATTCTCGGTTACGGGAATAATTTCTTGTAAGTCAATTTTTCCTTGTGCTTGTTTTTCCATTAAAGCATCTTCGTCTACTTTAACAACATACTGAGCATATCTATGTAATTGCTCGTAAGCATCTAGTGCAGTATCTACAAGCGATTCACAAGCAATTTTCTTATCTTTATTGTCAAGGTCATTTAATGCGGGGTTTGGATTATCGAAAGGGTTTTCAGAAAAAGGTTGTTCTTGTTCGTCTTGCGCACCCTCTTTCTCAGCAACTATATCCTCGTAACTTGGCGGAACAAATGATGGCTCTGTAATGTCTTCGACTATTCCACTTGCTAATTTTGGTGTAGAATATTCTCTTTCTACAACATTTTCCATTAGTGGATTATATTCAGCAAAAGTCCCTTCTCCAACAAATGAACTATCGTCTTGAATAGGTGGTTGTGGAACTTCCTCTGATTGTATGGCTTGGTCAGATTCGCTATTTTTTTTAGCAATATCTTCGATAGAATTATCTGTCTTTGCCTCTTCGATTGATTCAAGTTCTTCTAACGGAATGGATTCAACAACCCCATTAGTTACTTTTCTTGGTCTACCTCTTTTAGCCATTTTACTATGTTTTATTTATTTCGTAATGCCTCATACATTCTTCCTCAATCTGTCTTATTTTAATTAACAAATCATTATCTGATTTAAAGTTAACATCAAGATTCTCAAATCTTTTTATGTATTTATTGATGTTCGTAGGTTCTTTGCGAAGAATATAAGAAATCTCTCTTTGGGAATACTTACACATTTTCTTTAACAAAAATGCACACACTCCAATAGCATTTGTTCTATCTGCTATGTTTTTTCTTCCCGTTAAAAGTGTTTTTTCTGATATACCAAAAACACCACAAGTAGTTAGGAGTATTAACCCTTGAAAAATTTTTCTATCGTCTGTATTCTGATAACTTATCTCAAGAACTTTAATAGTTTTTTTTATTCCCACTTTATCAATGGTTCTTAGCAAAACTTCAATTAACGTAGTGGATGTATTTTTCACTTTACATTTGTTATTTCAACAAAAATAGCAATAATAAATTGAAAAAGTATTGTACATTACAATTAAGATAAATAAAAATCTATAATAGACTTTGCTTCTTCGTAGCCTACTACAAATTCTGCGAAGTAACCTTTTTGTTTTAGTTTATGTAATATTTCTTCTTGCTCTTGTAAGTGTTCGTCTTTTCTGATGTCGCCATCTCTTTTAAAAATAGTTGTCCCTTCTTTTTTTATTTCTAAGAACAATCCATAATAAGACTTGCGTGGTTCTAAAATCATTAAATCGGGTAAACCCGCACATGACCTCATTTTTTTTAATTCTCTTGCTTGATTCATAGGCACACGAATACCACTACTTTCAGATGTAAACAAAACCTTTGGATATGCATCTTTAATGTAATTACAAATAGCGATATGTAAGCGTTTTTCAGACATAAAAAGTCCGATGGCTTTGGGAGTATTCTCAACCTCCACCATCGGAGAAAAAATTAACTTAGGTATGTGTTAAAGCCAAATACAAATTTAGCGGTATTCCGTATTTAATCCCAATTCCAAAATCCGATTGAAACCTTGCCACCCTCTTTTTTTTGTTCGGTAGGCGGGTCATCGTTAGCATTTGAAACTGATTCTTCTTTAGAGGTGCTAGGCTCTTTCTTTTCAATAGATTTTGCATCTTCATGCATATCCTCCATTTTTTCTTTAACCTCGTCTCTTTTATCGTCTAAAGCACTCTCTACTTGTTTGCTTTCTTCTTCGCTGATGACTTCTTGATTTTCAAGATACTCAAAAATTCCATCACAAATGTACCTATCGTAAGTTTCGATTTTTTGCTGAGTAACGGGAGTTAATTTAACTGCTCCATTCTTAGATTTATTTAAGACTAATTGTAAGGCTCTATCAAGGTCTTTCTTTAATTGCTTTGTATGGTTTGACATATCATCAATGCCCAAGCCATACTTGCGCATTAGCAATTCGTGAGGTAGTTCTCTTGGATTTAATTCTTCTGACATAACTGAATTGGTTTGTTTTTGTAAATATAATAAAATTATCCTTTTAATAAGTCTTGAACGTCATAGGAAATGTTACCACCCTTACCATAATTTGTATGGTTTAATTCTCTTTCCCTTGTAACTTCGGTCTCTTCTGTTTGGATTTTTATACCAAAATCTTTTAACCTCCAACTTGAATAGTTCATTTTCCATTTATATGGAGGTAAGAAATTGTTCCATAATATATCCATGCCCGTTTGAACATATTGTTCTCCATAACCATATTGAATTTCGCTAATACCAACAATTTCATTATTGACATAAACTTTAGTTATATGATATGTGTTTCCATAACTTTTTTGAAACCAAGTTTTACCATATATATAAACTTGGTCTCCTTTTTTAAGTCGTGGCTTTTTATAAATCTCGCCACCTTTCGCTTTTTTAGGAACAAAGGCAGTAGGCTCAAATGTATAATGCTCTTGAACTATATCTTCGGTTTCTTCAATATTGTCAACCTCTTCATTTGAAACATTTCTGTCTCCTTTTACGTTGGACAACACACCCATTGCGTTTCTCTTAGAGGCTTTATGCATACTTTCTTTTGCCGCTTCTTTTGTGTAGTGAGCGACCCCCCTACCTTTTTCATAGGCTTTACCACCAATTTCTTTGGCTTTACCAAAAAACTTTTTTAGTTTTCCACCCTCTGCGTAGGTAGAACCTCCTTTAGATATTTCATCCGACTGATATTCGTTTCCGTATTTATCATAGAAATTAAAATTGAAAGCATCCTCCGAATTAAGTATATCTTGAACTTCTTTCTTGTTTTTCCCACTATTACCTATACTTTCACTTTGCTTGTAAATCTTATCATATCCTCTTGATGTTGTTCCGTAAATATCTTCTTTAGGTTTTGCTCCTACTATATCTGACGCTTTTACCTCTCCACCTTTAGAAAATTCTACATTTGATTGTGCTAAAAGGATTCTAATTTCTTCTTGTAAGTTGTTGAAAATAGACATTAAATCTTCTTCATTTTCAGTAGGTATAGAATATAAAACCTCGTCAGAATATTTCAAATCCCCTATTTCAAATCCTTTAGAAATAATATCAATCTTATCTCCATTACGAACTGCCTTATGGGTGGATATTTGTTTAATTATTTCTCCACCCTCTGCGTAATCCATAGGGGAGTCAGCAGTCATAATTCCACCTCTATTATACATAGAGTTTCCATCAAGGTCAAATTTTTCTTCTATTTCATCAAGAGAAACATAATCATCCTCCTCAAAAGTTCCCGTTTCATCTGAAACAACTCTAAGATTATACCCCTCAAAATCATCACTATCTAATACTATATCTCCTTTTTCTGTTTCTATATAGTAATTTAGTATATCCGCATACATAGGAACATCCTCTGCCCATGAATCTAATTGAAACATTTCATACTCATTGTAGTTTCCTCTTGGGTCTCCACCTCTGTGCATCCTTAAAATCATCAAGGCTTCCCCATAAGCAGAGTCGTCAGTAAGCACACCAAAATCTATTACACCTCCCCACCAAGAAGAATTATAAGTGTTATCTTGCTGATACTCCTTTAACTCTAACAGAGCATCTTGTAGTTCTTCTATGTCCTTTGCTTCGTTGATTTCATCCTCGTAATCGTATGCTTCTTCTGAAATCTGAAACACTAAAGCCTTTGCATCTTCAAGAGATATTTGTTTCTTGTTGAGCCATTCTTCTCCCGTTCCCTTATCGTTATAAGCGGGATAGTTTTCGTATTCCCAACTTGACCCATCAGTATTTCTTGAAACTGACCTTGAAATTTTCTTTACTTTTATCATTAGGAATTGTTTTTAAGAGTTCTTGCTTGTTTTATAGTAGTGGCATCATACTTACTTGGATTAGACAACACTCTTTGCATAAATGCCTCTACGGAAACACCTCTCTGATTGGCTTTCTTTGTAAATTGATTATCGGCATTCATAATCCCCCCACCATGTCTTTTAACCATATTGTTAACCAAATGTGCGGATGATTCTTTTATACCTTTATACCTTTTTGGATTTGCAATGACTTTTTGAGCAAGTTGTTTACTTGTTAGTCCTCTTGCATCTGCTTTTGCTCTGAAACTTCCTCTATTGGATTTTTTAACCCCTTTAGTGCCACCTTTTTTTCCCGTATCTAACCAAAGTTTACCACCTTTAGCGTAAAGGTTTAAAAACATTCCTTTATCGTTCATTATACCATCTTTCGTAGTGTCTTTGGCTAAAACTTCTCCTTTGCTATTTTTTATAACATAAAACTCATTTTCCTTTTCAATCGTAAAAGGATTGTTTGGCATTACTTTACTTCCTTGTATTGATGTGAATGTGTCTATTATCTCTCCACCACTTGCCATAGAACCACCTTTAGCAAATTCTTCATCATCACTTAAACTATAATCTTCATTTATGTGTTTTGCGATTTCATAATAATTAACATCATTTAAAAAAGCATTTGCATAACTAATTGCTAGTTCGGGAGAATTTTCTAACCCCTCCTCTACATAACTTTCTAATAGGTCTTTTGTAATTGGCTCTCCATCATTGTATTCATCCCATTCTACACCATCTACCATTTCTAAATTAATTCTCCAAGTAGCATAGTTTGTCCATCCATTATAGCCTCTATCAGTCATTCCGCCCTCTGCGTAAACAATTTTTTCTTTTGGAAATCTACTTTTAAAAGTTTGCAAATATTCAAGTGCCTTTTCTTTGTCAGAAAATTGAGCCATTATAGATGGTTGTCTATCTTTACTTTCAACTCTTATAACGTAATTTTTACCCGAATCATCTGAGTTTTTTTGTTCAACAAGGTTGTATAGAAACTTTTCATCATCAATCCCTTTTGCAGTAAAACTATTAATAGTTCCACCCTCTGCGAAATTAACAGAACTAGATGACATTTGAGATTGAGTAATATTTTGAACAGAACTTGCGCCATCAGTCAGACCACCATACATAAACTCTTTTAATAGTTTGTCAATGTCTGAACGTAACTTAATCAGAAATTCTTTTTGTAAGTCTTTATCGTGATTTCCTAGTGCGGTTGTTATAGAAGTAATAATGTCTTTTGTGTCTACCTCTAACTTGGCAACGATTTTCTTCCCCTCTTTCTTTACCTCTTTTTTGACCGCCTCCTTAACTTTTACTTCGACTATCTTCTTTACTTCGGCTTTCTTTTCCGTAGCAGTTTTGGAATTATCTTTGGCTACTTTCTTAGCGATAATTGGCTTAATCTCTGCCTCTACCTTCTTAGCGGTATCGTCCTCTATCTTTTTTATTTCTTTTTCTACCTTATCCTCTACTTTCTTAGCAGTAGTTTCTAATGTGCTTGTCGCTTTCTTTTCAGTTGTTCCTTTAATAACCTTATCTTCCGCCTTGAGTTTAGTAACTCTTTTCTTATTGTCATCTTTGGCTTTAGTCTCGGCTTTTTTCCTAGTGGTGGCTTTGCTTCGTAAACTTTTATATTGGTCAAGAATATCTTCACATTCCTTTTCAGTTTTACCGACTTTTTTTAGAATATCGGCTTTAGTCAAGGCTTTTTTAGTGCTAGAAATTGCCTTTTTAACAACTTTCTTTACTCCTTTTTCTACCTTTTTGACTTCTTTTTCAGTTTCACCTCCAACTTCTTCAAAATCTTTTTTGAACTTATCTACTACCCCTTTGAAAATATCTCTCATTTCTTTTGGGATAGACTTATCGTTCATGTCTAACTTCATTTGTTTATATTCTTCTTTACTCGGCTTATTCATCTTTTTTTATATTTTGATACAATACTATTGCAAGTTACAAATTTTTTCTTTAATTCTTTATCTTTAAATATAAATCACACATATTTTAATGCAATGTTTAATGACTTTATTATTCTTCTAATGTTTTCTTTATCATCGGAATATTTCATTATGCTTTCCATTTTATATATTTGTTCTTCTATTTTAGACTTTTCGTTATTCTCTTTTTTGACTACAATTAAAGGTACGTCAAATTTCAAAAGGGTTGTTTTAAATGACTTTTTAAGGTCATCTGAAGTTCTTTCCGATGCTATCATTCTTCTCATAGCAATTATCTCTGCACCACTTATTTTATCCATTACATGAATTTCATCGCCATTTGTAATTTGGCTATATAACTTTTTGTTAATTCCGCTTTATCCTCCTCAATATAATTGAGTAAATTATTGTATTTATCTATTAAAGATTGTGCAGTTTGTTTTTCTTCATTTATTTCTACCGCTTCATCAACTTCTTTAACTTCTTTAAGTTCTTCAAGTCTTTCAAGTTCTTGTAGCCATTTTGTAGAAAATATAGATAAATAATCATTGCCTAAATATTCTGAATTTGGTGTAGCAAATGATTCTGCTCTTGCTCTAAATGAATTCCCCTCTCGGATTTCCTCTTCTGATAATTCTTGTTGCTTTCTCTCTACCTCTTCAACTAACTCTTTAAATACCTCTTCCGTAAATAATTGTGTTTGCTCAAGTTTTAAAGAATTTACCTTTTCAAGAGACTCGTTTAATTTTATCTGTATGTCGCTTATTGTGTTTAGATTATTAGGTTGTAATTTATCTTTATAGGCAACATTAAACTCTGCTAAATCTCTTGGGAATTTATTAAAATACCATTGTTTACCTTCATTATAAAATGCACCAAATTGTCGGTCAAATTTCTCTTGACATTCTATCCATGTTTTTTGTTTAGAGTACAAAGATTCTAATACTTTCTCATCAAATGTAAAATACATTCCTATAAAACCTTTCTGACTATCATCTGAAAACAAATAAGATAATGGAGATTTCCAATAGTAATCCGTTCCTATGCCAAGCAAAGGTTCTTGTGATATACTTTCTTGAATTATCCATGCCTTTAAATCATTTCCCATTGATACGTTACGAGCATTAATTGTTTGAGGAAATTGAAAATCAGTAGAAATCTCTGCATCTTGCAAATCTTTACTTATAGCCTTTAAATACTCGTTAGAATCATATAGATTTTTTACCGCATCTTTGTTTGACCAAGTATAAGCATCGGGATATTTTGTAGGCTTTACGCTTGTTGATTTTCTAGGTGTAATAAGAGTTACGTTTTTATCTGTAATTTTTATATCCTCTACTTCATCAACATCTACTATGTAAGGGGTTAAATTGTCTCTAATGAATGAATCTCCCACTTGGTTTGAATATGCCCACAAAGAACTATTATTACCCACATAGAAAGAATACAAGTCTAATGAAAGATTTATGTTTTTTTCTAAGTTGTTTTTTGAATCATCTGTTTCATCGTCATCATTAAATTCTAAAAAAGATTTAATATCAGTTACGGAAAATGCCTTTGCAACCTCCTCTTCTGTTGCCTTGCTTCTATTAAATTTTGAGTCAACAAATTCTTTTACGATTTCTTCTTTTGGAACATTTCTTCCACCATCAAGTGAATAATAACGAGAATCATTTAAATTAAGAATAAAATCTTCATATACGTTGCTATAAAATTTATTCAACACCATCGTAATCACACCTTTTTTCTTGCCTTTTCGACCATCATACGATACTTTTTCTCCGAACATTAAAGGAAGTGTAGGTTGTAATTTTGTTTCTCTCCAATTTTTAGAATACCCTCTTGGAAAAGCAATTTTTTGCTCTTTATTAAATAACACCATTAAATCAATAATATCTTTAGCGGTATAGTTTACAACACTTTTAAAATTATCGAATTGTGCATTATTTTGTAATTGGTTATAAGAACCAATATTTAAAGCATCACTAAAATTAAAATTATTAAAATTATAATACTGCATTAAATCCCAAAATGTAGGATATTCTTGTTTCAGATAATCAAACTCTGATGATGTAATTAGTGCGAGTTTTTTTAAATAAACTAAATATCCTTCTTGATTTAATAGCGGTTTTAGTATTAAATCGGGTCGCATTACGCTTAAAAAATAATATCCATTTATTATAAAATTTTCTCTAGCATCTCGAGATAGATTTTTGAAAGTAACTTTTTGATGTTTATTAAAAATATTCTCAAGAGACTTGAATCCACTATATATCTCTGTTTCATCAACTATTTCATCATCAAGTTTTTCTGACTTATTTTCTCGTTCTAAAGTAGCAATAGCAACGGGGTCAGACATTAATTCAAACTTTAATTCTGCGGGGTCAAAAGCAGTTGTATCTAACTCATTTTTATTTCCGCTTCTTGTCCAAAATTGATTTATTCTTTCTGTTTTATCTTGTAGTTTTTGAAACATAAAAACATCAATACAATCTGCCATTAATGGCAGAACTATTCTAACATTTGCAAAAGCGTTGTCTTGTCTCCAAATTCTACCTTCTACTTGTACTTGGTCAGTTGGATTAAAGTCTAAAAAGATATTATACAATACCGTAGCGTAGTCTTGGAGGTTAATTCCTTCCTTAATTGCTTCTGAACCTAACAAAACTTTTACTCTTTTACCATCGTCTAATTGCTTATATTCTCCACTTTCCGAGTCTAATATTCGACCTAAAAAATAATCTTGAACAGATGATTTATTTTTATACCTTTTTTTTCCTACATAATTGCCTTTACCCGATATAATTCCTATTTCATTTATGTCATAACCTAATTCTTCTACAAGATAATCTCTCAATAGCGGAAAAGCACTTACACCAAAATTCATATAGATAACTTGTCCACTTACTACACTACCTTCTTTTTCGTGATAGTCTTTAACGCTTCTTATACATTCCATTGTATAAAGCATCTTAGGGGAAGCCTCAACATATTCTTGAGCAGTTGGCTCTGTTTTGTAACCCGAACATTTAAATAAGTATGGATTCAAACATAATTGCCTACCCCACATTAAACATTGTAATGCTTTCGCTCCGTTTTTGGCTTTTTCGCCATCAACACTACCATCTGCAAGGTCATCGGGATTTTCGATGTCTATCTCTGTTCCCTCGTCTGTTTCAGAATTTTTTGCGGATTTTGGTGGTTTATATTTCCCAAGAGATGTAGTGTTTTGATTTTCGGGTGAACAAAGTTCATCATAGGTTGGTGCATTTTCTCCACCTTGAGCATATGCACGAACATCATTCCACAACATAATTTGCTTTTGACTTAATTTTATTGTTGTAGAAATATGATTGGACTTAGCCATTTCTACTACTTTACCATCC
>TARA_R110002096_G_scaffold269820_3_pt1 | contig 12185 bp, 10 predicted proteins | sample TARA_R110002096 | Tara Oceans TARA_R110002096 (sample SAMEA4397295) | marine metagenome | biome: Polar Biome; feature: [DCM] deep chlorophyll maximum layer (ENVO:01000326); material: water (ENVO:00002006), including particulate matter (ENVO:01000060) such as... | depth 35 m | reverse complement strand
TCCGCCGGTGTATGGTCAAGTGATGTCACAGCTTAGGCAGCAAGGTGAACATTATTACCGCCAACTGACGGAACAGACGCCAGCGTTTCTTGACTATTTTTACCAAGCAACACCTGTCAACGAAATAGCCTTACTCAATATAGGCTCTCGACCCTCGCATCGTCAAAAAAAAGACCGCTCAAAATATTCTGTTCGAGCGATCGCCTGGGTGTTCGGCTGGGGGCAATCTCGCCACACCTTGCCTGCGTGGTATGGCCTTGGTAAGGGCCTAGAAGCCTTTTGTGCAGCGAAGCCACAAAACCTGGCGGTGTTACAGCAACTGTATCAAGAGTGGCCATTCTTTCGGGTGTTGCTGAACAATACGCAAATGGCTTTATTTAAAGCAGATATGTCGATAGCCGCAGAATATGCGCAGTTGTCAAAACATAATGAGTCGCAACCATTGTTTGCAACCATTAAGGCTGAATGTGAGCGAACCATATACTGGGTATTGAAGGTGACGCAAACGGGTGAGTTATTAGCGGACAATAAATTATTGAAACTATCCATCAGCAGACGAAACGCCTATTTAGACCCCCTCAATTACATTCAATTGGTGTTGTTAAAAAATTACCGTAACGAGCAGTTGAACGAAGAGGATCGTGAACGCTCGCTTGACCCCTTATTAAGGAGTATTAATGCGATTGCCACGGGTATGCGTAATACCGGGTAATAATGCGAAAAAGCGGGTTGAAACGATGGCTGATTATTGGTTAGACGTCTTCTTCAAGCCATCGGTAAATTTCAATCGTGTTAGGCGCGCAACTGGTGCAAGCACTTTGGCAAAGAGTACCCGGTGGTTGTTTAATGGCGCGGCCTTTTTTTACCCAGTGCTCTAACATTGAACGGGTGTCATCTTCAGATAGCTTAAAATGGAGCGCGATATCGCGCACAGGTGCGCTTCCTGCCTGTTTTAGATAGTTTTTAATATCCAGTAAGATCATGCGTTCTTAGTAGTAGTGAAGTTAACCGCTAGCAATTGCTGCCCCATCTGACGTAAGGTTAGCCAAATAATGATAAAGCCAGCCGTAAAGAGACTAAGCCAAATCATTGATTGCATTGGATGCTGGCTGAAGGTGGCCAGTTGATAAAACGACGTTGCCACACTGTAAGCTAGGTACAAACTCCAGAATATCGAAAAAAGTGCCCAACGTGTGCCGGTTTCGCGTTTAACAGCGGCCAAAGCGGCAACGCAAGGGACATACAGTAGAATAAACAGTAAATAGCTAAAGGCACCAATTTTACCGTCAAAGTATTTGACCAAGGTGCCAAATAGCGTGCGACTAACGTCTTGTTCTTCGGCGGCCAGTTGCGTGTCGCCGCTGCTATCTAGGGTGCGCAAACCAAGCGGATCGCCCATGTTTGAAAAGGCGTCGCGTACATTCTCTTGGGTGACGCTTAGGGCTTCGGAAAACTTGTCGCTAAGACTGAAAGCTTCATCGTCATTATTGTGTTGCCCTTCTAAATTTGAATACACAGCGTCGAGTGTGCCCACCACGACTTCTTTGGCCAATAAGCCGCTAAATATGCCTACGATCGCAGGCCAATTTTCTGCTTGCACACCCATCGGCTCAAAAGCTGGGGTAAAAGTTTTGCTAACCTCGCTTAATACGGAATTAGCACTGTTTTCGTTACCAAAACTGCCGTCGGTACTGATGGAATTTAATACATTGATGACCATCACCATCACAATGATGAACTTACCCGCTTCTAGCACAAAGCCTTTTAAACGTTCCCAGGTATGGATTAATAAATTTTTAATGGCGGGTCGGTGGTAAGGCGGTAATTCGATTAAAAAAATGTCGGAATCACCTTCTAGCACGGTCTTTTTAAGTAATAGGGCGGTAAAAATAGCTGCGGCAATACCAACTAGGTACAGTAAAAAAACGATATTTTGGCCCGATTGTGGAAAAAATGCGGCAGCAAATAAGGCGTACACCGATAAACGGGCACCGCAAGACATAAAGGGGGCCATCATCACTGTCATAATGCGATCACGTTGTTTTTCTAGGGTGCGTGTCGCCATAATAGATGGCACATTACAACCGAAGCCAACGATCAGTGGAACAAAGGCTTTACCGGGCAGACCCAGTTTGCGCATAAAACGATCCATAACAAAAGCCGCTCTAGCCATATAGCCCGAGTCTTCAAGAATAGATAAGCAAAAATACAAGGTGGCAATGATGGGGATAAAGGTAGCGACTACTTGAATACCGCCGCCTAGACCATCGGCCAAGATAACCTGAAACCAGTTGGGAAAGCCTAGGGTCTGTAATTGCAGCTTAAAACCATCGACGAAGATCGCACCTGAGGTGATATCAAAAAAGTCGATAAAAGCACCGCCAAAATTAATCGTAATGCTAAACATTAAGTAAATGGCGAATAAGAATATAGGCAACCCTAGGTAATTATTTAGAACGAACTTATCGATCAAGTCCGACCGTGTTTGAGCGCCGGTTTGTCGCGCTTGAATAACCACCTGGGTGGTCAGTTGATGCGCAAACTCATAACGGGTGGCAGCAATAAGGGTGTCGGGGTCTTCGCCTGTTTGTTGTTTGATAGCCAGCTGAGACTGCTGGACAACCTGTTTTGTTTGTTCGTTAGTGGTGGCCGAAAAATGATTTTCTAAACACTGCAATGCTTGCCAATATTGCATCGAGTTAGACGCTGTTGGCGAATCAAAGGTAGCAGTGATATCACTAACAGCGGCTTGGATAATTGTTGGGTAGGCCAACCTGAGGGACGCATACGTTTTATCAGTTAACACCTTAACCACGGCTTGCAATAAGGTATCAATGCCCTTGTTTTGCCGAGCCATCGTCGGTACAACAGTCAGCTGTAGTGATTCGGCTAATAGCGAAAAGTTAATATCCATGCCGCGTGAGGACGCAACGTCCATCATGTTTAGCGCTAATACAGCGGGGATACCCGTTTCGACTAATTGGCTTGTTAGGTACAGGCTGCGCTCTATATTGGAAGCATCGGCGACAATCAGTAAGGCATCGGCAGCGCCAGATAGTATGTATTGACGAGCAATTTGTTCGTCCAATGCTTCACGATCACTGTCGAGTGAATAAACGCCGGGTAAATCAACAAAAACAAGTTCATCATGACCTATTTTTCTTGAGCCTTCACGTCGCTCAACGGTGACGCCGGGCCAGTTGCCCGTTTTCTGTTTGACACCGGTGATGGTGTTAAACAGCGTTGATTTACCGCAATTGGGGTTACCAATGACGGCCACTACGGGGCGTTTATTTGATAACGCTGGTGGTGTTATGCCTTCGCAGCACTGCTTGTTCATATGGCTTCAATCATAATTTTTTGCGCCAAGGTTTGATTCAGCGCGATGCGTGCGTTACCGATGCCAACCACTAAGCCGCCGGTTCTTTTTTGTGTCACTTTTAACGGAATAAGCATAGAAAAACCTAAAGCTAATAGTTTTTTTTCAAGGCCACGGTCCATTGTGTTTTTGCACAACATGGCTTGCTGACCAATGCTGATCTCAGTTAACGAAGAATAAGTCTTTGCTGTTGGGCTCGTAGACATAACACTCTAAATCTTAATGATAATGATTCCCATTCTAATCTATAGGAGAGTGCTGTCAAGTGACTAACGCTTGGGTTGAGGATTGTTTGACGAGTTATTGATATACATCAAATATACGAGTGACAGTAACATGAGCCAAGCAAAAGCAAGCCAGCCAACAATACCATCATAATGACCGGTTAAAAACGACCAATCAGAGTGCGGGTTGCTATCGGTTAATTGTTTGCTGGATTTAATAAGAAAAACCCAGCTGGCGTGCAGACCAATGCAAAAAGTGAGTGAGTTAGTTTTAAACCGAACTAAAGCAAGCAGGGTACCGACAGCGAACAAAGCAGCGAAATCACTGATTTGCATAGACATTAGACCGATAAAAGCGTTTAACAGAACCTCTGCGCCGCTATATATAGTTAATGTGTTTTGATCGATATGATCAATGGGTTTTATAAAATGCAAAATAGCATAAAAAAAACTACTGACGACAACGGCAGTTAATGCGTTGTGCCATTTAAGGGTGAGTTTAAAGAATAAACCCCTAAATAAGGTTTCTTCGATAAGCGCAATAATCAGCCCAGCGATCAACGATTTGATGAGTAAAGCAGAAGACAAAGTTGCCGAAGGGTTTATTAAACGAATATCTAATGCCAATAAACTGCTAATCAATAAAGCTAAAATGACGAGGCCGACTGCAAAGCCAATACTGACCTGTTTGATGTAGAGATAGGTTGAGGCGTTGTGGCCCAGTGATTTTAATGAAAGCTTGAAATACTTGATGCAGGGGATTAAACCGAGAATAAGAAATAAAAGTGCAAAACGACTAACCCAGCGTTCAAAAAGAAACGTTTGTTCTGTGAACAGCAAATACAAGGGATAGCAAAATAAGGCCGCTAACAGAGAAGCGGCGAAGAAATAAAAAATAAAAAAAACACAGGCTTTCATGGAAAATAAGGGGGTTTAGTTAAATTGTCTTAAAAAGAGGTGCAATAATTCGTTAAGAATAGGTATGATACCGCACATTATCACCAACACATATTGCGAAAGTGGCGGAATTGGTAGACGCGCTGGATTTAGGTTCCAGTATCGTAAGATGTGAGAGTTCGAGTCTCTCCTTTCGCACCATCAAGTAAACGTTAAAAATCACCAAAAAAACTAGAGAGTAATTATGCAGGTTTCTGTTGAATCTAATTCTGATATTAAAAGAACAATGACCATTGTAGTGCCACAAGATGAGGTGGATGCTGCACTCAACAAACGCTACGAAGAAGTTAAACGTACAGCGCGTATCGATGGCTTTAGACACGGTAAAATCCCAATGAGTGTCATTAAAAAGAAGTTTGGCGCGGGTATTAAAGCGGAAACCTTGTCAGAGTTAACGCAAAATGCATTTTACAAAGCGATTATGGAAGAGAAGCTGAATCCGGCGAGTGCGCCAGTGATTACCGCTAATGATGACAATGCTGACGGTTATGAGTTTTCTGCTAGTTTTGAAATTTACCCAGAAATAACACTAAAACCAGTTGAAGAGTTGAGCATTAGCAAGCCAATGGCTGACATTGCAGATGCTGATATTGACGCAATGATCGAAAAATTACGAACTCAAAAGTCGACTTGGAAAGAAGTCAAAGTTAAAGCGAAAAACGGCCACAAAGTGACCATTAACTTTGAAGGTGTGGTTAATGAAAAACCAATATCAGAAGAGTTGATTAAAGACTTTCCGGTGGAATTAGGTTCTAAAAACATGATTCCAGGTTTTGAAGAGGAATTGCTAGGCGTAAAAACCGGTGCTAAATTATCGTTCGATGTTAATTTCCCTGAAGATTATCAACAAGCCGACTTTGCTGGTCAAACCGGTCACTTTGAAGTTGAAGTGGTTAAGGTTGAAAAAAGTGAATTGCCTGAAGTTGACGAAGAGTTCATTAAAGAGTTTGGTGTAGACAGTGGTGATATGGCTGACTTTAGAGCGGATCTAACAAAAAGCATGGGTGTGGAATTAAGCCGTGCACTTGCGTCTAAACGTAAACAGATTGTGATGGATGCTATTGTAGAGAGCAACACAGTAGAGGTTCCTGAGGCGTTAATTGATAACGAAGTTAAGCAAATGATTGCGTCGTTAAAAGAAAAAACCCAACAAACGCAACAAAACGAGCCTGATCTTCCTAAAGAATTATTTGAGCCACAAGCGACAAAACGTGTAAAGTTAGGCTTGCTTTTGTCTGAGCTGATTAAACAGAATGACATCAAACCGGATGCCGATAAAGTTGACCAGCGTATTGAAGAATTTGCACAAACTTACCAAGACCCACAAGAAGTGACCAATTGGTATAAGTCTAACCCTCAGGAACGCTCAAAAATTGAAAGCGTTGTATTGGAAGATCAATTAGTCGATTGGGTGCTCGAAAGAGCAAAAATAAAAGAAACAACGCTCAGTTTCGAAGAACTAATGGCTTCAGCGCAAAACGCTGGTTAACCGTAAATAAAGGAAAACACTATGCAAAACTCACCTGAGGCAATAGCACTCGGTTTAGTCCCAATGGTTGTGGAGCAAACGGCGCGCGGTGAGCGTTCATATGATATTTATTCCCGTCTTTTAAAAGAACGCGTTATCTTTTTGGTGGGTCAAGTAGAAGATCATATGGCAAACCTAGTGGTTGCTCAGATGTTGTTTTTAGAATCTGAGAATCCGGATAAAGACATTCATCTGTATATTAACTCGCCAGGCGGTTCTGTCACTGCAGGTATGTCAATTTACGATACCATGCAATTTATTAAACCCGACGTGAGTACAATGTGCTTGGGCCAAGCGGCTAGTATGGGTGCCTTATTGTTGACAGGTGGTGCGGCAGGTAAACGGTTTGCTTTGCCTCATTCAAGAATGATGATCCATCAACCTTTGGGTGGTTTTCAAGGCCAGGCGTCTGATTTTGATATTCATGCGAAAGAAATTTTAAACATTCGTGATCGTTTAAATAAAATCATGGCGCGTCATACTGGGCAACCCATAGATGTTATTCAGGTTGATACCGATAGAGATAACTTTATGAGTGCTGAAAAGTCGGTAGAATACGGCTTAATCGATCAAGTTCTTAATCATCGTATTTCTGAAGAGTCTACTAAATAGCTTTTTCACCCTAGACAGATTTGAAATCTAGACCATAATTAAGCAGACTAAGATCAGATTAAGTACATTGCAGCAGTAAGGCTTAAGACACGAGGCACGTATGAGTGATAAAGATAAATCAAACGACGGCAAAATTTTAGTTTGTTCGTTTTGCGGTAAAAACCAGCATGAAGTAAGAAAATTAATTGCTGGCCCTTCGGTGTTTGTCTGTGATGAATGCGTTGAACTATGTAACGATATTATTAAAGAAGAGTTACAAGACGCTGATTCTGCAGGTGAAGATGGGCATTTGCCCAAACCCTCTGAAATAAAAGAGTCCCTAGATAAATACGTTATCGGTCAACAGCAAGCCAAGAAGATATTATCGGTGGCTGTCTATAATCACTATAAACGTCTTAGAGCGACCAAAGGCGGTGATGAGGTCGAGTTGGCGAAAAGTAATGTGTTATTAATTGGACCTACCGGTTCGGGTAAAACATTGTTGGCTGAAACCTTGGCTAGAACATTAAATGTCCCCTTTACCATTGCTGATGCTACGACGTTAACCGAAGCAGGCTACGTGGGTGAGGATGTAGAAAACATCATTCAAAAAATTCTGCAAAAATGCGATTTTGACGTTGAAAAAGCAGAAAGCGGCATTGTCTATATTGATGAAATTGACAAAATTTCTCGTAAATCAGATAACCCCTCGTTGACGCGTGATGTGTCTGGCGAAGGTGTGCAACAAGCGTTGCTAAAACTAATCGAAGGAACCGTTGCATCGGTACCACCACAAGGTGGAAGGAAACACCCGCAACAGGAGTTTTTGCAGGTTAATACGGCGAATATACTGTTTATCGTCGGTGGTGCATTTGCTGGTTTAGAAAAAGTTATTCAGGATCGTTCACAAGATAATGCGGGTATTGGCTTTTCTGCTGAAGTCATCAGTTCTGAGCATGCGCCAGCAGTTGGTGATGTTCTGCAAACTGTAGAGCCAGAAGATCTTGTCAAATATGGTTTGATCCCTGAATTTGTTGGACGTTTACCAGTCGTAGCAACACTCGAAGAGCTGGATGAAGAAGCGCTGATTGAAATTTTAAGTGAACCAAAAAACGCTTTAACGAAACAATACATCAGGCTTTTTGACATGGAAGGTGTCGAGTTAGAGTTTAGAGAGGCAGCTTTGCGAGAAGTGGCTAAAAAGGCGATGAAACGTAAAACGGGTGCACGTGGACTGCGCACCATACTGGAACAGGTGTTGCTTGATACGATGTATGAGCTTCCATCACTTGAAAACGTCTGTAAAGTAGTCATTGACGATAAAGTGATTCGTGGTGAGTCTGATCCCTTGTTTATTTATGAAAATGAACAAAAAATGGCATCTTCAGATTAAACGCAGTCATTCTGAAAAAGAAAAAAGGCGCTTCGAGCGTCTTTTTTTATTTAGACGCTTGTAAAAAGCGCTTCATGCCCTAATATCTATAGTAATTATTATTTATTTTTTAAGGTGGTACTCAATGAGCGAAAAAGACAATTTAAGCAATTTACCGGTGCTTCCGTTAAGGGATGTAGTCGTTTATCCGCACATGGTGCTACCACTGTTTGTGGGTCGTGATCGCTCTATTCAGTCGATAGATTTGGCGATGGGTGACAACAAAAAGATCGTTTTAATCGCGCAAAAAGACCCCGACCATGATGACCCAGCGGTAGATGATCTTTATCAAGTGGGCACGCTGGCCACCATATTGCAGCTACTTAAACTACCCGATGGGACAGTCAAAGTATTGGTGGAAGGTGAGCAACGGGTAACAATTGATAAAATCATCCTTGATGAAAAAAAATTCACCGCAGATGTATCGGTATTAGAAGACGTTCTTGATTTAAAAGATCAAGAATTAGACGTGCTTGTGCGCACAGTTACTTCAGCATTTGAAAACTACGTTAAATTAAACAAAAAAGTACCACCTGAAGTATTGACTTCGTTATCGGGCATTGACGGAGCGGGTCGCCTTGCTGACACCATGTCAGCACATATGGTACAAAAAGTTGAAGAAAAACAAAGAACCCTAGAAACCTCTAATATACGCGAACGTTTGGAGCACTTGATGTTGCTAATGGAGGGTGAGGTTGACATCCTTGAGATGGAAAAACAGATTCGTAGTCGCGTTAAGCAACAAATGGAAAAAAACCAGCGAGAATATTACCTCAGCGAACAAATGAAAGCGATTCAAAAAGAGTTAGGCGACATGGATGACGCCAGTAACGAAATTGATGAATTAGAGCAGAAAATCAATGCAGCTGGGATGTCAAAAGAAGCCAAAGAGAAGGCTGAATCTGAGCTCAATAAATTAAAAATGATGTCACCGATGTCGGCTGAAGCCAGTGTGATTAGAAATTATATCGATTGCATGATTAGCGTGCCGTGGAAAAAACGCACACGGATCAGGCATGATTTGGCCGCTGCGCAAAAAGTATTAGATGCAGACCACTTTGGTCTAGAAAAAGTTAAGGAACGCATACTCGAGTATTTAGCGGTGCAGCAACGGGTTAAAAACATGAAAGGGCCTATCTTATGCTTGGTTGGGCCTCCTGGGGTGGGTAAAACATCGCTAGGTAAATCAATTGCTAGGGCAACCAACCGAAAATTTGTACGCATGTCCTTAGGTGGTGTGCGCGATGAAGCAGAAATTCGCGGTCATAGACGTACCTATATTGGCTCAATGCCAGGGAAAATCCTACAAAACCTGTCAAAAGTGGAAACGCGAAACCCACTGTTTCTATTGGATGAAATCGATAAAATGGCAATGGACTTTAGAGGTGACCCGGCATCAGCCTTACTAGAAGTATTAGATCCTGAGCAAAACAACACCTTTAATGATCATTACCTTGAGGTTGATTTCGACCTATCCGACGTTATGTTTGTTGCCACGGCGAATAGCATGAATATACCTGGGCCCTTACTGGACCGCATGGAAGTAATTAACCTATCTGGCTACACCGAAGATGAGAAAATTAGCATCACGGAAAATTATTTAATTGAAAAACAACTTAAAAATAATGGCCTAAAAGAGACGGAGTTACATATTAGCCAGTCTGCAATAAGAGACACGGTTCGTTACTACACGCGTGAAGCGGGTGTGCGAAATATCGATAGAGAAATGTCTAAAATATGCCGTAAGGTAGTGAGAGATATTTTATTAACTAAACCCAAGAAAAAAATCAATATCACCTCACGGAATCTGAATAAGTACTTGGGTGTTAAGCGCTTTAGTTTCGGTAAAGCAGAAGAGTCAAATCAAGTGGGTCAAGTGACAGGACTAGCCTGGACCGAAGTGGGTGGTGAGCTATTAACGATTGAAGCCGCCATTACTGAAGGTAAGGGTAAGTTAACACTCACTGGCAAGTTAGGTGATGTGATGCAAGAATCCATACAGGCAGCTTTAACGGTCGTTAGAAGCCGTGCCTTGGCCTTAGGTATAGAAGCAGACTTCCATCAGAAGAAAGACGTTCACGTGCACGTACCCGAAGGTGCTACGCCAAAAGATGGGCCGAGTGCCGGTATTGGGATGTGTACTGCCTTGGTTTCGTCATTGACGGGTATCCCGGTGTTAGCAGACGTCGCGATGACGGGTGAAATTACCCTTCGTGGTGAAGTATTACCAATTGGTGGCTTAAAAGAGAAATTATTGGCGGCATTAAGAGGGGGTATTACGACAGTAATTATTCCGCATGAAAATGAAAAAGACTTGGTGGAAATGCCTGCTAATATAAAACAGAACTTAAAAATCATTCCTGTTCGCTGGATTGATGAAGTTTTAGCGATCGCTTTGGAGACACTGCCTGCGCCTTTAGTGGCCGAGTCGAAATCTGCTAAGAAATCTTCAGATAAAGTAAAATCTGAAAAAAATAAAACAATAACAGCACATTAAATCACTTAATTAGAATTTGGATTAGGGGTGATCTGCGCGCCAATAAATTCTTTTAGTTAAAAAAACAGCCTAAAAGCTTTACTGAGCTTGACAATGCAGGGGCTGAAGGATATAAATTTACCTGTTGTAGTGATAGTCAACTTGGACATAAGCGGTATATTTCAACAGCAAAAAAACCAATTATTTTACAAAACTATTAATAATCCTTTTGGGGGAATAAAATGAATAAATCAGAACTAATTAATGCGATAGCGGAAGAATCTGGACTCACTAAAGCTGATGCGGGTCGCGCACTCGATGCAACGCTTTCATCAATTTCAACAGCACTTAAAGGTGGGGATTCAATCTCTCTAATAGGTTTTGGAACATTCTCTGTAAAAGCGCGTTCTGCACGCACAGGCCGCAACCCACAAACGGGTGCAGCCATCCAAATTAAAGCGTCTAAAATACCTTCATTTAAAGCTGGAAAAACTTTAAAAGACTCTGTAAACTAGCGCCTCTTCTGAACCAGGGTGCTTAGCTCAGCTGGGAGAGCGTCGCCCTTACAAGGCGAATGTCGGGGGTTCGATCCCCTCAGCACCCACCAGATTGGAGCGGTAGTTCAGTTGGTTAGAATACCGGCCTGTCACGCCGGGGGTCGCGGGTTCGAGTCCCGTCCGCTCCGCCAGGATCAACCCTAAGGCCGTCTAGGTCTTAGGGTTTTTTTTTGAAAATTAAGCAGGTTTATAATTATGTTGGATAGATTAAGAACTCACGTGAAGGGCTGGCTAGGAATGGCTATTTTGGTGTTGATTTCAATACCGTTTGCTTTATTCGGTTTGCAAAACTATACCGCTGGTGGCTCTGAAGCCCCGATTGCAGAGGTTGGTGATTATAAAATCTATCAAGCTGACGTTAATAATGCGTACCAAGAGCGTTTGGCCGAACTAAAACAACAATACGGCGATCAATACTCAGCTGATTTGTTCAACGAAGCTGCAATACGAAATGAAGCATTAAATCGTTTGGTGCAAGAACGCTTGATAAGTTATACGGTCGACAAAGACGGTTATATTGCATCAGAGCAAGCGATTTTAGAGGTAATTTCAAGTTTGGATGTTTTTCAAAAAGAGGGACAGTTTGATAAACAAACATACACACAATTACTGCGTGCTAAAGGTTTGACAACGCATGCGTTTGTACAACAGGTTAAAACCGGTTTAGAACGTGATCAATTCATTAATTCAATTGTCGATACGACCTTAATAGATGACAGTGATGTTGACGATTTTTACCGCCTAAGTAACCAAACCCGCGATTTACGTTATATTTCATTGCCTATTTCTTCAGTGATATCAACAGTGCAGCTGACGGAAGAAGAGGTGATTGAAAGCTACCAACAAAATGAGCATTTATACAAATCAGCGGAACAAGCTTCTATTGATTACGTCGAGCTCAATTTAGCCGATCTAATGCAAGAGATTGAGCCGACTGACAAGCAGTTACAGCGTTTTTATCAAGCCGAAAAACAGTCATTTAGCGAACTAGGTCGTCGTAGGGCGAGCCATATCTTATTTGAAGTGCCTGAGGCTTCAGCA
>TARA_R110002096_G_scaffold21494_13_pt1 | contig 12196 bp, 14 predicted proteins | sample TARA_R110002096 | Tara Oceans TARA_R110002096 (sample SAMEA4397295) | marine metagenome | biome: Polar Biome; feature: [DCM] deep chlorophyll maximum layer (ENVO:01000326); material: water (ENVO:00002006), including particulate matter (ENVO:01000060) such as... | depth 35 m | reverse complement strand
TTCCGTCGCGGTGCGGAGTGCTGCGGGCACCACGGTTGTGGTGAGCCCCGGGGACAGTGTCATGCTGGGCGGGGCGGCCTTCGGTTCTTTTGCCGGTCTTTCATCGGCGGTGAGCCATTCCATGTTGCTTGACGGGTATAACCGGTCTTTCCAGCTTGACCTTGGCCAGCAGATATTTCATGACGAAGATCCTTTGCAGCTGGAAACGCTGGTTGGGTCCCGCAAGGGGGCGAGACGGGCTGATTTGCCGTTGAACCGCCGTAGTCAGGTAACGTTGAGCTGGCGCGAGGACAGTGATATGCGTGAGGTGGAAGAGCGATATTTCTCTCATCAAAATCAGGTTCAGAACCGATATCGTGATCTGAGGATGAAGGTTGACATGTCTTTTGACGGGGGGCAAAAACTGACGTTTGGACAAGGTCATTCATTGAAGGAAACCTTGGAAGATTATGACGGTGACGCTTTCTTGACCATAGGCAAGGGTGACTTTATGGCGCTGGCCAGTGGGTCGGACAGCCAGAATGTCGCTTACAAGAAAAAGCTAAACGCCAAAACCGGGCTGACCTTGGCATTGAGCCATAAGACGCAGGACTGGGCGCTTTATAACTTGAAATCGGACAGCTATCTGGCGATGGCCCGCTGGGATCATCGTCTGTCAGACACGGTGCATGTGGGGATTGATCTTGGCCTGATGGCGGAAGAGGGGGGCGTGCTTGGCAGTCTGTCAGGTGGTGCAATATCCCTGGGGGACGGTGCGGCAACAAATTTCCTTGCCACCCGTCTGACCTGGAAGATGAGTGATCATTTGACGTTCTTCTCTACCGCGACCCTAGGAAGAACCAAGGTGCAGACGGCGACCTTCAGTTTGATAGAAGGTGTGTCTACTGTCACGTCCCAAAGTTTTTCCGCGGGTTTGATCGGCCAGTCGTTATTCCGGAACGGGGATCGCTTGAGCTTGGCGGCCAGTCAGCCGCTACGGGTCAGAGGAGGGACAGCCACGGTAGCGCAGGTCAGAGAGCGGGATTATGCTACCGATGTCCTGTCCTTCGCGACACAGCAGGTGGCTTTGAGTCCGACCGGACGCGAGATTGATATCGAGCTGGCGTATCAGATCGGTAATGTCTGGGGGGCCGATCTGGCGTTGAATGTGCTGCATCAAATTAATCCAAATCATGACAGCTATGCGCCAGACAATAGTGCACTGATGATCCGATTTGGATCCAGTTTCTAAGTCTTGTAAATTAAAAAGAAGAACCGGCTGTTCAGATTAAATACCGTGTTTCTCGTTGTGCGCAAGAACCCAGTTTTCAAATTCATCAACAGGCAGTGGCTTGCTGAAATGGTAGCCCTGCAGGACATCACAGCCTTTTTGTCGCAGAATCTGGACCTGCTCTTCGGTTTCCACGCCTTCTGCGACCACGGAAAGGCCGAGACTGTGCCCCAGGCGAATAACCGCATCGGTAATGGCGGCGTCGTCATGATCTTCGGTGATGTCGCGGATAAATGACTGGTCTATTTTCAGCTGATGTACTGAAAAGCGTTTCAGATACGCCAGAGAAGAATAGCCGGTGCCAAAGTCATCAATGGCGAGAGATATTCCCATGTCGGCGAGGATTTCCAGTTTGCGGGCCACGGCATCAGTATCACCGATCACCATACCTTCGGTGATTTCAAGCTCTAACCGGCTGGGGTCAAGCTGGGCGCCTTCCAGAGCGCACTTCACATTATCGACGAATTCCTTGGTCTGGAACTGCCGTGCGGAAATATTGACGCAGGTACGGAAATAGGGCATCCCCTTGTTCTGCCATTCCTTGGCCTGCAGACAGGCCATTTCAAGAATTTTCTGCCCCAGATCAAGCATAAGATCTGAATTCTCGGCAATAGGAATGAAGAAAAAGGGCGGAATCATACCTTTTTCCGGATGTTGCCAGCGGATCAGGGCTTCGGCGCCAAGAACGCTATAATCGACGGTGTCCAGCATGGGTTGGAAATGTAAAACCAGTTCATCTTGGTTAATGGCTTTTTTCAAATCAATTTCGATCTGTTTTTCTGCCTTGGCGCGGGAATCCATATCGGAATCATACAGGCAGAAAGTATTCTTGCCGTCATGTTTTGCCTGATAGAGCGCCACATCGGCCATGCGAATGAGTTCTTCCGGTTTTTCTGAATCGAGAGGAAAGAAGCTTATGCCGATGCTGGTGCCGATTTGATGCTGATGATCTTCTATTTCAATGGGTTTGCTGACCGCGTCGAGGATGCGTTGAGCGGCCCTGGTGATGTTCTTGGTTTCTTCTACGTTGGTAAAGATAATGGCAAATTCATCACCGCCGAGCCGGGCGACGGTATCGACTTCGCGGGCGCAACTTTCCAGACGATTGGCGACGATCCGAAGCAACTTGTCCCCGGTTGCATGACCGTGCATGTCATTGACAGGTTTAAAGCCGTCGAGATCGAGAAACATCACCGCAACCTTGTTGTTCATGCGCAATGCCATACGCATGGCCTCGTCCAGACGTTGCTGCAACAGATTGCGGTTGGCAAGGCCCGTCAAGCTGTCATGCAAGGCCATCTCACGGATCAGCGTCTCGGCTTCGTGACGTTCCGTGACGTCGGAAATGACGATGGTATATTGTTTGTGGCCGCTGACAAGCACGTCCTGGACCGACAATTCCACGGGAAAGCTTGTGCCGCATTTTTTGTGGCCGGTTCCGGTGTGGTTGCGGAAGCGGTCATCGGATGTCAGTGAGACGATAAATTGTTCCATATCGGCTTCTGATGCGACATGAGTGCTGTCCATCAGAAACAGCAGGTTTTTTCCGAGGACATCCTGAGTTGAATACCCGAAGGTCTTGCTGACTGAATTGTTGCATGTCAGGATTGTGCCTTTAGGGTCAATGGTCACCAGAACATCATTGATGGCATTGAGGATGGCTTCAATATGTTTTGCCGAATTTTCTGCGGATTCCCGGGTCAGGGCCAGTTCTTCGGCCATCTGAACCGCTTTTGAAGCCTCCTGCTCCATGATCTCCCGGTCGCGTTCGGCTTCGAGCAGGCGAATGTTATGTTCTTCATGTTCTTCGCTTGACTTTGCTGACAAGGCGGGTCGGGAACTTATATGCGGGTACTGGTTCACCAGTAAAGAAATATCTGAAAAGGTCAGAATGACGCCCACACCGGGAATGACCTCGCCCTTGATGTCGAGAATTTTTTCTGGCGACAGGCGATATTCATAATTGAAAGGGAAGAGATCATCTGCAGTCTCCGCCTTGGAAAGTTCTTCCAGTATCTTGCTGGCGAACTGATTTTGTGCCGAGGTTTCTTCATCCCATTTAATATAAAGGATGTTCGTGAGGGTCAGTTTGGTGGTGAGGTTCTGGGGGTCTATTTCCAGTATCTTGGTAAGCTTCTTGTTCCACATGTTGAGCGACAAGTCATGCGAAAAGAGCGCCACACCATGAGGCAGACCGTCCAGAATTTCCGGCAAGCCGCTGAGAGGGGTGGTCTTTTTATCTTTATGTTTTATTACGCTAACGACTTTACTGCACATTGAAGAAAGCTCTTCTATATAAATAATTTGCCATAGTCTATAATGGGGGGCTTAATAGTCAGTTAATGATGGGGGTGAGAAAGTAAAGAATTATAATAAAAATGTATATGTCTGTTTTAATTATGATATTTTGCGTCAAAGCAGCGGGTTTTTCCTGAAAACCCATTATATATAATAATTTACTTAATTAGATTAATCTTAATTGGAGGTGTATGAAAGTCAATAATCCTGCAGATGTGGCGGGGGGAAAATCGGCCCCTTTGGACCTGGATGTTAGGGGCCATAAATGCCCGATCCCGATCCTGCGTTTGCGTCGTTGTCTTGAAGGACAGGCGGCGGGAACCTATATCAGGATTACGGCCACGGATCCAATGACGCAGATTGATATCCCGCATTTCTGTCAGCAGGCCGACCATATGCTGATAGAGCAGACGGTGATTGGAGAGAATTTGTATTTTCTGATCAAAAAAACTGGTGATTGATGACTGAAAGGTTTATCACGGGGAAATCTTTGGAAAGCAGAGTAATCTATGAGTGATACAATTGACGACGTACTGGAAACCTTCGCATTTATTGATGATTGGGAAGACCGGTACAAATACATTATTGATCTGGGCCGCAATTTGCCGCCCTTCGATGAAGCAGCAATGACCGAGGAAAACCGTGTGCATGGCTGTACCAGCCGGGTTTGGCTGGTGCATGATCTGGTGGACGGGCGTGTGCAGTTCAAGGGCGAAAGTGATGCTCATATCGTGCGTGGGCTTGTGGCCTTGATGCTGATGCTTTTTTCTGACAAAACGCCGGCGGAAATTCTCAGCATAAATGCGCGGGATACGCTTGATCAGCTGGGGCTGGAAAAGCATTTGTCGCCGATGCGCACCAATGGTCTGTTTTCGATGGTGGAAAAAATCAAGACCATCGCCGCCGCCTATCAGGGCGTTGTCGCCTGATCCATGGCACATTTTGATCATATCACCGAAGATAATATCGTTCAGCTTGTCGATCGTTTCTATGAAGAAATTCGCCAGGACAGCCTGCTCGGGCCTATTTTTCAGCGGGTGATCGGGGATCAGTGGGATCAGCATATGCCCAAAATGTACGCTTTCTGGTCCAGCGTGATGCTGAAGACGGGGCGCTACAAAGGTCGTCCGGTCCCAACCCATATGAAAATAGGACCGCTTGAGCCGCAGCATTTTACCCATTGGCTGGCGTTGTTCAGACACGTGGCCGAAAGTCTGTTTGTGAAAGACGTCGCCGCGCAATTTGTCAGCAAGAGCGAGATGATCGCAGAAAGTTTGCAACTGGCGATCTTCCGCAGTAAAGCCCTTGAGGGCGGGATTGATCTCGCAGGTTGGAAGAAACCACTTTCCTGATATAGCTAAAAGATATGACATCATAAACAAGATGGGGTATAGTTTTCGTCACGTTTCCTGGCTGTAGTGTTCTCTGACGGCAGAGAACCTGTTTATCGGTCAGCAGAAGAATATATTTGATGGTGACTATGGATTTGAAAAATCTGGTGTTGATGATCCCGCATGCGCAACGTTTGGGACTTCGTTTTGTTGATACCTCAGACGACGAGCTGGTTGTTGAAATGCCGTACAACCCTGAACTGGAAGTTCTGCCGGGGACCGGTCTGATTGCCAATGGGGCAATTACGGCTTTTCTGGATACAGCGCTTGGGGCGGCGGCTTCGGCTCAGTTCAATGAGATCAGGCGGGTGGCGACCCTGGACCTGCGGGTGGATTATTTTGAGAAGCCCGCCGCTTATAGCGATGTACGGGCAAAAACCCGTTGTCTGAAAGTCACTGACCAGCTTGTTTTTGTGCAGGCGGATGCTTATGTCGGGGCAGCAGAACAGCCTTTCGCCCATGCCGTGGCAGCTTTTTCTCATATGGCCTTTACTTTTTCTGATGGACAGTCCCTAAATTTAAAAGAGGATGAAACGGTGGGGCAGTTGTCATGATACGTGATTTTTTACAGCCGCTGAAGAAGTGTGACCGTTTTGAGCAAGGTCTTGATTTCAGTCCCTATGCCGCGATGATGGGCTTTCGTCTGCGCGGGGAACAGGGGGCGTTGACATCAGTGATGGAATTCCATGATGACCTGGTGGGGTCGCCGTATCCACCGGCCTTGCATGGCGGAACGGTGGCCTCCCTGATGGAAATGGCGGCGCTGCTGCAACTGGTATGGCAGAGCGACCGTGAGGTTATGCCCAAAGCCATTGATATTACTATAGATTATCTGCGCAGCGGCCAACCGGAAGATACGTATGCCAGAGCGCGGATTTTTCGTCAGGGGCGTCGCTTTGCCACATTGCACGCCGAAGCATGGCAATCCAACCCGGAAAAACCCATTGCTTCCGCCATGCTGCATTTTCAGATGGTGGACTGACCATCATCAGTTCTGGCAAAGCTCCGGCCGATCCCTGGTGGTGGTAAGCCAGACAAAATCGGCATCGCTTTCGTCCAGTTTGTCCTGAAAGGCAATCCGGATAAGAGGAAGGCCTTCGGCATCTTTGATCCTGTGATCCGGGGTGGTGATCAATACGGGTACTTGATCCGGAAACTGCTGTCGTTGTTCTTGCAGAATATGGCGGTACAGCTCGGTGCGGGATCGATGGGCAAGGATAAGCTTGTCCACTGTTTCCGGAGGCAGATCGAGACAAAAATCGCCTCTCAATCGTGCCTTGTGCCGGATGACGTCTGCTGGTGGCAGGGGAGGCTGTAATGCCGGCAACAGGGCGGCCTTCACATCATCCGGCAATCCTGAGAGTCCTCGTTGATGTATGCTGCCGACTTCATGGCGGGCGAAATCGGCGGCGATCAGGGGCAGTGATTTTTCATAGGCGAAATCAAACAAAGGCTTGATTTGCTGCCAGGGAGGTTTGCCGCTATTGTTCCAGGTGAGTAATATTTCGAGTCCCCCGGACTCCGCAGTCAGATTTTCATTTTTATTGCGTTGGGTTATAATCTGGAAGGCATTTTGTTTATCTCGTTCTATCATGGACAGGATCAAAGCCGGGTTGCGGTTGTTGCTTTCCAGGTGACGAATGATCTGGATAATCTGGTGGACCGGGACAGGGGTTTTAAGGTCTGTCGCCAGCAGCAATGCCGTGGCCGGGATAATTTTTTTTCGTAACTGTTTCTGTGATATGAACTTTTTCGTCTGCCGATCCCAGATGGGGGTGGGGGAGTCCGGGGTTTGGGCTATCGCTGATCCGGGCAGAAGGCCGGATATCTGTACCAGTAGGAGGACAATAATGCCGATGGTTTTCATAAGTCCTCTGAATAAATAAAGCCGAAACTACATTATTATCTGTAAAAGATCTTATTTTTACGTCATATTCAAGATCATGTCCATATAGCTAATAGAGATATAGCAGGAGAAATATCAATGACTCAGATTAATCATCAGATTGTTTTGAAAAGTCGGCCAGAGGGCTGGGTGACGCCGGATAATTTCGAACTGGTGGAAGGCCGCATTCCGGAAATCGGCGCAGGCGAGTTTTTGGTGCGCAATCTTTATCTGTCGGTGGACCCCTATATGCGGTCGCGGATGAATGACGCCAAATCCTACGTGCCGCCGTTTCAGATCGGCGCAGTGTTGGAAGCCGGGGTCGTCGGAGAGGTGGTCGCCTCGCAGAATGACAAGTTCAAAGAAGGCGATGTGGTGGTCGGCATGTTCGGCTGGGAAAATTATTCCAAATCCACCGGCCAGGATGTGATGGTCGTGGAGCGCGGCGCCGTGCCACTGTCCTATTATCTCGGGGTTTTGGGGATGCCGGGCATGACCGCTTACGCCGGTCTTGTTGGCGTGGCGAATCTGCAACCGGGGGAAACGGTGTTTGTATCGGCAGCCTCGGGCGCGGTCGGCAGCGTGGTCGGGCAGCTCGCCAAGATTATGGGCTGCACCGTGGTCGGATGCGCCGGGTCCGATGACAAGGTGACGTATCTGGTGAATGAACTCGGCTTTGACCGGGCGTTTAACTATAAGACCTGCGGCAATATAGCCAAGACCATTGCCGAGATGTGTCCGAAAGGCATTGACGTCAATTTCGAGAATGTCGGCGGCGAGATCATGGAAGCGGCCCTGTGGAACATGCGTAACTTTGGCCGTATCGCGCTGTGCGGCATGATCGCTAATTATAATGACAAGGAAATGACCCCTGGTCCGCGTGGCCTGGGGATTATGATCCAGCGGCGCCTGAAGATGCAGGGCTTTATCGTGTTCGATAATCCGGCGCTGAATATGGAATTTGTCGGCAAGGCGGCGCAGTGGCTGAAAGAGGGTAAGCTGAAATACCGTGAAACCGTGACCGAGGGACTGGAAAATGCCCCGGCGGCCTTTATCGGCCTGCTGAAGGGGGAAAATTTCGGCAAGCAGATCGTCAAAATTGCGGACTAGAGTCAGGTAAGTTCTATTTTTATTGACGCTGCATGCTGGCTATGGAATAGTCACGCTGACTTTCATACAGGAGATTTGATGTCCCGATCATAGTTTGAGGAAATATTTCCTCAGAGACGCGAAACGCAAAACCCATTGCTTAACTGATCGAGCAAGCTGTTTCTGCGTCTGATTTTGGATAGCTAATAATTGGGTGCCGGCATTGTCTGTGGAGGACTCCCGGCCCCTGTATGATTGAGATAAATCAATGATTAGAAAATACGAAACCCGCGACACAGATGAACTGGTCGCGATATGGCGGCGCGCGAGCGCCGTGGCGCATCCCTTTCTTTCGAAGGATTTTGTAGAACAGGAAGCGGAAAATACCCGCAACCTCTACCTTCCCAATGCGGAGACCTGGGTTTTTGAGAAAGCAGGGCGGCTGGTTGGCTTTATTGCTTTGCTGGGCAATGAAGTGGGGGGATTTTTCGTTGACCCGTTCCATCAAGGCCAGGGTCACGGTCAAAGTCTGATGGATCACGCGGTGCAGTTGAAAGGAGACTTATGTGTCGACGTTTTCAGTGAAAACCCCATTGGTCGTCGGTTTTACAGCCGTTATGGCTTTCGGGAAGAGGGCGAGCATCATCATGAGGCCTCGGGCCATATGCTGACGCATATGACGTATAGCAATAAGTAAACGATTGAACGAGAGGGGGAAACGCCTCTCGTTTTTTTAGGTCACAGGAAACGGATATTTCCAGATCCCAAAGCGCGATAGGCTCTACTCCTAATCAATGAGGAGACAACAGATGAGCTTTATTTTTAACGCCCTGGATGATCGGGAATTTTCCCATCTTTATGGTTTGAGTGACGCGGAACTGGCGGCGCAGGGCGTGGTGACGCGCATTGCCGACAGTCCGTCTTTTCCCTGCCGTGTGACCCTGGAAGGGGCGCGGATTGGCGAGCGGGTTCTGCTGTTGAACCACACCCATCTGGACGTGAATAGCCCCTACCGGGCGTCTTATGCGATCTATGTGCGCGACGGGGCGAAAACCCGGCGGCTCGCGCGGGGAGAGCTGCCCGACTATCTGCAAAACGCCCAGATTGCCTTGCGCGCTTTTGATCAGAAAGCCTTGCTGGTGGCCTATCAACTCACCCCCGGATCGGAGGCGCACGACCATCTGGACGAGATGCTGGCCCAGCCCGAAGTCACTCATGTTGATGTGCATTTTGCCGGGCCGGGTTGTTACTTTGGTCGCGTAACCCGTTGCTCTTAATTGTCTTTTTTGTCCGGTTTGTTGTTTTTCTTGTCCGCCTTCACTCCGACATTATCGTTGGAGGGGGGCAGCAGGTCGCGGGCGTTGATCGGGCAATAGGGGGGCTCGACATTGGCCGGGGTGCCGTCATCGCATAACCGTGTGCAATGTTCGCTGTCCCAGCAATGAATTCTGGTGCAGGCGGGCAAGACAAAAATGAGCAAGAGCGGCAACAGGTACTTCACGTTAACTTTCCTTTTCTGGGGTCTCGTCGAATTCCAATATATCCGCCGGCTGGCACTCAAGAACGCGACAGAGTTTTTCCAGGGTGCCGAAACGGATGCCTTTGACCTTGCCGGTTTTCAGCAGAGACAGGTTTTGTTCGCTGATGCCGATCAGGACGGCCAGATCTTTCGATTTCATTTTTCGGCGGGCCATGACCACGTCGAGATTTACAATAATTGCCATGAGGTCCTCATACAAACTGCTGATTTTCAGCGGATAGACTCTGGGCTTCTTCCATCACGTGGGAGATCACCACAAACACCAGTCCGAGCAGGATAGTGTGAATTTCCGTTGTACCGATGTTGACGGAGAGAAAACGTTCACCGTCGGCATGGTTCATGGACAGGATGACGCTATAGACGCCGCCAAAGAGGGGCGCCAGGCCGCCGCCGATGATGCTGACCCAGGCGAATTTACGGATATAGATGGCGTTCTCAAGCAAGAAAACCTGACCCAGGGCATAATTTTTAAACAATCTCCTCAGGTTGATCAGCCCGAACAGCCAGATGGCCAAAGGGAGGAGGGAAAATAGCACACCATAAATTTGCGTCATGACGTCAAAGGTCGCGACATCATACCGGTCCTCGAATATCTGGGGAAACCAGTCGAGTTTCAGCCAGATCAGGAGGGAGAGGGCCGGCAAAAGGACGAGAAGGCCAGTGCAGACATGGGCAAGCCAGCGGCTTAAGCTTTGAATTTTGTTGCGATACGCCATGAAAATCCTCGTAGAAAATGACATTTATTCATGTAAAACATGAAAAAAAGGCAAAATCAAGGATTAGTTAAAGGGCATCAGTGAAAATCTGTCGCAGGGCCTTGGCCGTTTCCGGCCAGTTGAGAGGACGCATATTTTGGGAAATTTGTTGGCGGTTCCACGGATGGGCCAAAGCGCTGTTGACGGCATCAACCAATGCGTCGGCATTACGTTCGGGCAGCAGGATACCATTTTCAGCTGTGATGACCTCTGGAATGCCGCCGACGTTGGTGGCGACCACGGGGGTGCCGGCGGCCAGGCTTTCCAACACCACATTTGGCATGCCTTCGCGAGAAGACATCAGGATACTGCAGTGGGCGGCGGCGTAATAGCGGGGCAGATCAGCGTGGGGCACATGGGAGAGAAAAGTAACCCGGGGGGATATGTCGAGCTTCTCGGCCAGGGCTTTCAGGCGGCCTTCCCGTTCGCCGGTTCCGATAATGGTCAACCGGCATTGCGGCAACTGAACCAGCGCCTCCAGGATGTAGCGGTGACCCTTTAACGGCACCAGATTGCCGACAGTGATCAGGTGATTTTTCTCGATTTCCGTACTGTGGGCAGCGGCAAAGAAGGTGGGATCTACCCCGTTAAGCAGCACGGTGAGCTTTTCTGCCGGTACGCCGTGGCCGATCAAACGATCTTTGAGCGCCTGGCTGACGCAAATGATTTTCCGGGCATAGGTCAGGGCCTCGAGTATGGCGGAGCGGGGTTTGTCCTGTTCCATCCAGTAATTGACGTCACTGCCCCGGGCGGTTAGCACCAGCGGTTTGTCGTGGGTCTTCGCCAGATGGTACGCGGCAACCCCGTCAGGATAGAGATAATGACCATCCACCAAATCAAAATCTTCGGCATCGGGATAGGCGTCAGGCAGGCATTTCTCACCGGCTTTTGCCATGGCATCGGCCACATTAATAAAATTGGTGCCGGGCAGGGTCAGATAGCGCGGGTGCCAGACTGCAATCCCGTCTTGATTTTCCTGTAGGCGGATCTGATTGTTGCGATAAAATCGCGTGCCTTTACGGAACCCTAGAAGCGGGACGTAATGAACCGGCGCGATGACCGTGCGGCTTACCCCGTCAAGGGCGTCAAAGGCGCACATGCGGTTTTTGACAAAGATGCCCAGCCGGGGATCCATGTCGTTGGGGTAGAGGCTGGTGAATGTCAATATCCGCACATGTTATCCTTAGGTGCCGCCGTATCAGGAGGCGTGGTTTTGCCGCGCGAGGAATTGGTCAAACATCATCAGGGTCCAGAGCGGGGCGCTGTAATCGCGCAGGCCGGACTGATGTTGACTGACCAGGTGATTCAGGTAATCGGCGTTGAAATAGCCGCTGTCAAGCATGCGGTCACTGAGCACGGACTGCTGAATATCCTGTTTTAATTCGTTACGGAACCATTTTCCGAGCGGCACCCCGAACCCCATTTTGGGGCGATAGAGAATATCATTCGGCAGACGACCTTCGAGAGATTTCTTGAAGATATATTTGCCTTCTCCGTTGTGGAGTTTGAAATCGGAAGGCAGGGTGGCGATCCACTCCACCAGTTTATGGTCCAGAAGCGGCACGCGGACTTCCATGGAATTGGCCATAGAGGCCCGGTCAACCTTGGTCAGGATATCACCGACCAGATAGGTCTTCATATCGATATATTGCAGGATCGACAGAGGATCGGTACTGCCCGACATGCCGCCATATTTATTAAACAGATCCAGAGTATTGTACCCTTGCAGGTCATTTTTGAGACCGTCGGAGAACAGCTGGGATCGCATATCGCCTTTCAGGATCGAAACGCCGTGGAAATAGCTTTCCACATGATCACGGGCAAGACCCTGGAAAGTCGTTTTGGCGCGGAACATGCGTGGCGCCCAGTCGGCTTTTGGATAGAGCTTGCCCAGGGTGCCGAAGACAGGCTTGCGCAGGGCGTCGGGGAAGACGCCGCGCAATTTCTGTTCGAACATTTGCAGCTGAT
>TARA_R110002096_G_scaffold63338_1_pt1 | contig 12197 bp, 29 predicted proteins | sample TARA_R110002096 | Tara Oceans TARA_R110002096 (sample SAMEA4397295) | marine metagenome | biome: Polar Biome; feature: [DCM] deep chlorophyll maximum layer (ENVO:01000326); material: water (ENVO:00002006), including particulate matter (ENVO:01000060) such as... | depth 35 m | reverse complement strand
AAAAACGGATAAAACACACAACATGAGCAAACGAATTCTCAAAAAGCACGAGGGTCAGCAATGGCTCCGAGACAACCACCGCAACCGCACCCTTCACTTTCGATGGGGCAAGACGGGTGTATGTACACTCCTCGATATGAGGGGCATGAAAGCCCACGGCGGTCACACGTCACAGGGCGGCGGGTACGACAAGAAGGGCGACCAAATGGGCGCCTTCCTGACCCACAGGTTCCAAAAGCAGTTGCAACGGCTCGATTCCCGCGACCACTACGGATTGATTCACTACAACTCCCGGACCAAGAAGTATCAGGCTAAGTCGAGCCCATGGGCCAACACCTATGTCAACGGCGCCTGTGGCTTCGAGACCTGCCAAAACATCTTGTCCGCCATCGGCTTCGACCTCCTGTTCGTTAGTGAGAACGACAGCAATATTTACTACGTAATGCAACCCCTATGAAAGATTCCTGGAAAGCGGGCGAGTTAGCCCTTACCTACAAGCGCACTAATCCTGACGGCCCCAAAATCGTCAGCTCACGGTGCTTAGAGAAGATAGTCCGCCCTATGTACGGCGACGAGATAGAGGTTCGAGAGAAGTTCTACGCCATCGGCCTATCGAGGTCCAATAAGCTGCGCTCCTGCTTCGAACTTAGTGCGGGCAGTACCTCGGCTTGCCTTGTCGACCCCAAGCTACTCTTCTCTCGCCTCTTGTTGGACAACTGCTCCGGATTCGCCCTGTGCCACAATCACCCAAGCGGCAACACGAAGCCGAGTTCGTCAGACATTGACCTGACGCGTAACCTTAAGGCGGGGGCCAAGCTGTTAGACCTTGTCCTTCTTGACCACATCATCCTGACCCAAGACAGCAAAAACAGCTTCGCAGACCTCGGACTGCTCTAATCACAAACAACACAACCACATGAACAAAGAAGAAATCCTTCAGGCTATCGACGACCTCAAAATCGAGGCGTCCAATCTCTCAGAGCCAAAAGCCGACACCAATGCAGTAATCCAAGCGTTCCACGCCGGAATTCGACACGTCCTCCACACCATGAAAAAAGTTGAAGAGACTGTCAACTGTAGTATCAGTAGTGATAACGATGAGAGCGACTGCTATCTCGAACTCCATATTGACCCGGTCATTGAGTTCCTTAAGGGCTACGGGCGTTACGCGGACGGCAGGAGTACAAAGATCAACCTGTACTGCGAAAGCATCAAGGAATCACATATTGTGGAGACCATGAAAGAACAGGGCTTTACTATCACCCCAACCGAAACACCAAACAACAACGACTAATGCCAAGTATGGGATACTGCAAGTTCGAAAACACTTGCCTCGACATGGAACAATGTATCGAACACATCGAGAACCACGAACCCACCTCAGAACGTGAGGTGGACTTCGCCAACAGGCTCAAGGCCCTCGCCGAAAAGCTGATTGAGGAAATAAACTACAGAGGAATCAAAGAAGAGAAATATGACGATGACGATGAATAAAATCAGCACCAAGTCCACCACAGCGGACGTACTGAGGTACCTCAAGGCATTGGCCCGCTCTATCTACGCCTATCACCTTGACGACGACCCAAGAGGGGTGGAGTGGCCTATCCCACCCGACCCGGACACGCTCAAGCTACTTACTGACAACCGCGATGCGCTATTCAATCATGAGAGCATTGAGTGGACTGCCATATGGGGTATGTACCACGCCGAGTGGGTCGCCGTGAAACGTGACGACCGCGTTGCCGCCGAGGTTCACCGACTGCTTGAGCAATTTGGGCTCGTCGAGAGTTGCTTCGACGAAGACCTTACCGATACTGACGCCTTACTTGTCGAGGAGTGGACCACTTCAATCCTGGACGCAATGAATCAATACTAAGAAATGCCTGACCCTAAAAAGACAGCCCGAACGTACCTTAACATCGGCCACTCATTCATGACGGCCATGAGGTGCTACCAAATGAAATGCGTGCACAGCGTGCGCCATGATTGGCAAGCCCTCGAAGCCATGGGTTCGTTAGTCGAGGAGCTTGAGCAGTTGTTCAAAGACGCCAAAAAAGAGCTAAAAGATGAGTAAATACACAGCCTACTACTACTTCGGGTTCACCGTCGATTGCGAGGAGCATGACGGCTCAGACATCGACGCGGACATGATTGCGGCGGCAATCTACCGACAGCACAGAGACGCCAATAAGGCCGGGGAATTGACCCTAAAGGTTGAGCAGGAGTATGTCGAGGACAATACCTGCGATAAGTGTCACGGCGCAGGCGAGCTGACCGACTACTCAGGTCAAGATCAGCCCAATTACATGACGTGCGGGAAGTGTGGCGGGGATGGCGAGAGTCGCCCCGACCCCGACCCCGACCAAAGAGACCGATAACATGATTACAATGATGATTGCAGCGGCAGTGGCCGCAAGCAGGAAACCCAAAAAACCAAAGAACAATGACAAGCCGAGAGTTAGAGTTGATTGATGAGGTATGCGAGATGATTCTTGTCGCCAAGTTCGGGTTGGACTACCTGTACAAGAAAGACGAGAACGGCGACTTGGTCCTGACCAATGCGGCCCAGGATTATTACATCGCCATCAATGAGGACGTCGAGGGCGTCTTCGCACAGCACAGGAGCCATATCGAGGGCAAACAAGATTAAGTTTTGGAAAAGACAAAAGAACAATACATCTTTGGAAAAAAGACAATGACAGAAGAATCACCAATGGGAGAGGCCTTAAACAAGTGGGGCCTCACCAACATCACGGTTTGGCAAGTCGCTGACCGCACAATGGGCCGGGAGTACGTCCTTCGCGTATATCCGGAGAGCAAAGACTTCTTTAATCACATAAATCTATGAATCACGCGAGCTTGTTCAGCGGTATCGGTGGCTTTGACCTCGCCGCAAGGTGGACGGGTTGGAACAACGTCTTTCACGTTGAGCGCGACGACTTCTGTCGAGACATCTTGCAACACCACTTCCCCGAATCGCAGTCATATGAAGACATCAAACAATTCAATGGATTCCCTTGGGCAGGGCGAATCGACGTCCTCAGTGGCGGATTTCCTTGTCAGCCGTTCTCCGTGGTCGGAGAGCGAAAAGGCACTGCCGACGATAGACATCTCTGGCCGGAAATGCTCCGAGTTATCCGAGAGATTCGCCCCACTTGGGTCGTGGCAGAGAACGTTCGCGGGCTTGCTAGTTGGAACGAAGGCATGGTACTCGACGAGGTGTGCTCTTCGTTGGAGAATGAACAGTACGAAGTCTTCCCGACCCTTATTCCAGCTGCTGGCGTCGGTGCCCCGCACAAAAGAGACAGGATTTGGATTATTGCTTACGCCCACGGCAACCGAACGGGCCGAACACCCGGACAAGATGTGGGAGCGTTCCCGAAAGTCAGGGTACAGAAATGGCACGAGGTGGTCTTCTCTGTTGAGTCAAGTCCTTTACGGGGACTTCCTGCGGACCCCTTCAGCTTGGGATGGGACCGAGGTGGACTCGATGTCCTTGAAGGGCGGCAAATCAATGCTCCCAACCCCAACCGCGACAGATTACAAGGGGGCCTACCCACCGACCTCGATAGACAAGAATCCGGCCCGCAAGAATCTACTACGCAACATATACCACCTGGAGCAGGACCACACCTACGATGGGCAGACTTCCCAACTCAATCCGCGCTTTGTCGCAGAGATGATGGGTTTCCCCCCGAATTGGACGGAATCACCTTTCCAAAGTGGAGAAGAGAGTCAGTAAAGGCCTACGGCAACGCTATCTGCGTGCCTGTAGCACACAACATATTTAACGCAATTGAACAACATGGATAAGAATCCTCCACTCTACATGGCCGTTATGCCCGACGTCTTTGGTCGCGGCATCATGTGTTTCTCTCACGAGAGCGAAGAGCATGCAAAGGCAAAAGTAAAATTGGCCTACGGAGAGCAGCTCCCTATCAGTATTCCGGTCGACATCAAGGGAACCTTTGAGGATCGGTGGGAGTGGTATGGGGGTCACACCAAAGCTATAGACGCAAACCAAGTGTACGATGAATACTGCAACTGATACAAAGAACATGAGTAAAGAAAACAAGTTTCAACACTACCTCCCTCAGGAGGACGAGCAACTACGTCAGATGGTTGCTGACGGATGTGCCCAATGGGATATTGCGTCGGCCCTTGGTCGTGGCGAGGTCGACATCTATTACCGCCGACGCAAGTTGGGTATGCCTCCCGGACCATGGCCCAAGAGCGTCAAGTACAAGCGCCTCAAGGAGGCTATTCTTCAAGCTAATTCCTGACTCACAATACATGATATTGCCATACTTTATAGGGGTTGTGATATTGGCTCAGCTCTACCGTATTTACGGAGACTTCCTATTCCTTCCTGAGATGCCTAAGGCATTGGTACGTAAGGCGGAGAGGATAGAGCAGGGTAAGCTGCCCGCTAACGTCAAGAGGCACCTTAGCATGGCCGCCCCCGGTTATATGGAGCACCACCACGGTGTGCCTGGCCGCTTGGCCTGTCACGTTCGGCCCTGCAAAATCAACGGAGACAAGGTATATACCTATGTCATCGGCTTAAAGGACACGGCTGACAGCAAGCCGTCCCAATGGATTAAAGTACCCATCTACAAAAACGGAAACATTTATGGCGCTTAATATTGAGGTCTTTGAGAGTGAGCAAACGTTCACGTATTACGTGTGCTTCAACCACTCCGACCTATACAAACTGAACGCAACTGAGGCTCCCCACCCCTTGGCTTTAGACATATTCCTTGGGGAGTATGGCATTGGGTCTGACTTGTGCCTGACAAGCTACAAGTTAGGAAGGCAGATGCTTTGGGACGAAGTCCCTTTAGTTAGTAAGCATAAAATACTGGACAGACTTAACACAAAATACATTAGACTATGAATACCGAGAAGAGGGATTTGACTAAGCAACTGAAGTCGTTTGTTGGTGCCACGGGCGCACGCAGAATGACGCAGCTACGTACTGAACATGACAGGCCATTGGGGGATGAGGAGAGGTTTATCATGCACGTGTGCAAGGAGCTTAACCGGCATCACAATGTCGGTTGGGACTTGCAGTTTCTGTCTATAGCCAGGAATCGACTGATTAGATTCTTGGCGCTCTCGATGCAAATAGAAGACAGCCATGACGTAGACCTCAAGGTTAACATGTCCGAGGGTATTGAGGTCTTGGCTAGAATTGAGGCCTTGGCCAAAAAGAGAATGAAAAACGAATGACTGTACTACTTTTCTGCATCGTCGTGGTCTTAGTCGTATTGGCGCTTGACTCGCGTAGAATGCGCGAGCCGCCAAGGTTGCTGAAGGACATTGTGTGGATGCTCAACCGCAACATGGTCCCGCACGAGCTGTGGCTTATGATACCCAAGGATTACACTGAGCGTGAGGGCCATAGCCTCAAGGCGTGGGTTGAGCCTATCTTTGTAGACCGTGGCCGGAAACCAGTGTGGAAGCTAAGTGTTGAGATGACAGACCCGGTCCTTACGAGTACAGTGACTTTGCACTTTGATAAATCAGGTAATCTCTACGAATAATGACTGACTTCTTCATCAACAATTGGGCTGAACTACTTATCGCCATCGCAGCGTTGGCAAAAGTGGTGGTGAATCTAACCCCTACGGCTTCCGATAACGCCATTTTTGGGTACATTGACATGTTGATTACCGCCATTACGGGGGATCGGCGTAAAAAGGATGACCCTAGCTGAACAGATTACTATATCCTCTCAACTCGACATTCAGGCAGAGCTGATTGAGTTTTACTTAGAGGAGCACGGGGATTCAATCCCTCAGAAAAGACGTGATAACATGAAGCAGATAGCGAACCTTCTTAGGTTGGCTGACTCTACTATATGGAAGCAGCAGCGCAGAATCGAGGTGCTGTGTGTGGAGGTGCAGAATCGAGCCATGTCAGAGAAGCGTTCTAAAGAGATGTTTGACCGTCTCGCAAAAACCATGTTATGACACCAAGTCAAGTAAAAAAGTTCAAGGCGTTTGCTGCCGAGCACGCGCTGACCAAGGAGGATTTCTTTAAGGCCCCTCAGGGATTTGTGTGCGTTAAACTGTCCGGCATTGAGAAGATTCAAAAGAGCTTGGGCATTATCGTGCATTACGAGCACATGGAATCCCTTTGTGTCCCGCAGGAGGGACTGTACGTCATCAAGGCTACTGCTAAGTCCAGGGTCCAGGGCCCTTCACAAGCAGTCATCGTCGAGACTTATGGGGAAGTCAGTTCAAAGAATAACCGCAACTCCTACCCGGTGGCGATGGCTGAGAAGCGAGCCCTGTCTAGGGTGGTCTTAAAGATGGCTGACATGTACATGATCGGGGTTAAGGGAGAAGATGAGCTCCAATAATTTGGATTGGGTAGATGAGCTTCTTGACGGCACGACTGACGTCCCTTCTCCAGAAAGGGCCGACCATCTATTGGATTACTGCCTACATCTTATTTCAAATAGCACTCTTGGTATTGCACGGGAGCCATTAGAGTTCGCCTTGATTGACCAGGTTTACACGCTCACAAATGACGAGTGGGACCAAAACATAGTCATGCTAAGACTTAATCAACTTCGAGTTGTTGATTTATATAGCTGTAGTCAGCGAAGATTATCCAAGTGGGTTCGCTTAATTGCGTTCCATGAGCTATGAATTAAAAGGCACCGTTAAGAAGGTGTTTGACACATGGAAGTCCGATACGAGCGAGTTCTATAAGCGTGAATTTGTCGTAACTACTGGTGATCAGTACCCCTCGGATGTAAAGTTCTCTGCACTCAAGGAAAAGTCAGACCAATTAGAGGGCCTAAAAGAAGGTGACAGCGTGTTGGTTCGCTTTGACCTGAAAGGCCGGGAGTACAACGAGAAGTATTATGTTGACCTCAACGCATGGAAGGTTGAGAAAGCCGCCGCTGAGGTAGCTGAAGCTGTAGACAGAAAGAAACCGGAAGGAGAAGAAGACTTACCCTTCTGAAATGCGGCAGAAAGAAAAGGAGGTATTTTTCAGGTCAATAAGGAAGGCTTTGGACGCCTACTTTAGGGCAGGAACTGACACACAGGGGGCGAGTGACTCCCTGTGTGTCTTTACTATCGTTGAGGACCACCTTGAAGCCTGTCTGGACGGGTATGATGGGGGGCCAAACGAGACTAACACGGACGTTAGCGTACCGGGCATTACCCTCATTGAAGGGGAGGGCATTAATGTTGCTTACGACTACGGATTAGCAATTAGGTCAGGCTTGTTTGCGAAGCTATCCACAAGCGCCCGTTTGGAGCTACTGGAAGCCTCGATGTACGCAATGAACACAAGAGTTAACGCCCTTGAGGGATGGAATAGGGATGGTGACGACGACTGAAAGCATTAAGAAGCTATTCAGCATCGTTGAAAGGGTCACGGGCCCCGATATGTTCATGGATGCGTGCGGAGTCCCGTATGACCCTGAGAAGTGCAGTGCAAAGAGTGCTGCGGCAATCTTAGGCGCATCGATACCTGTGCTTAGTTACAACTTGGGCGTACCCATAGTTGAGATTGGTGGTGTAAGCGTTGTGTGGACCGGAACTCATTTTAATCCGTTTGACGCACACCAAAAGCGGTCAATCATTAAGCAGTTCGCTCAATCGGCAGGGCTACTAAGAGCGAACATCTTGACGTCTGACTTCCAGAGGGAGTACGATAGGAGTTTTAGTATGTACGGCAAGGCAGAGGAGGTGTTCCCCGACACGACTGCGTGCAAGGGCATCAACTTTGCTGACGGTATGCTCAGGCTGAACGATGGAGAGCACAAGTTTACGCCTGGCCACAAGCCGGAGGATATGGCGACCTACTGCATACCTGCCCCATGGAGCAAGCCTTGTCATTCATCGGCATGGGACAAGTTTGTGAACGAGACAATACCTGACGAAGACATACGAGATTATGTGCTTGCGGTCTTAGGTAATGCGATAGCCAACGACCCCATGAGGGCTCAGAAGGTTCTGTTGTTCATCGGCGCTGCTGGCGCGGGCAAGAGCACCTTGATTGAGGCAATTAGCGGGTGCTTAGGGGCTCAAAACGTAATGCGCACTGACAACCTTGCGCAGATCACGCGCGACGACAGTAGGCATAGGATGAGGTTGGCTCAGGCCACGCTATGCATTAGCGCAGACGCGTCGGCAAACATCGGGGATAAGGATGCCCTAAAGATGATTGTAAGTAAGGAGCCAATCATCGCCCGGAAGTTGTATCAAGAGCCTGTAGAAATCACTCCACGAGCCAGCTTGGTGGTGGCAAGTAATGAGTTGGGTCTAAGCTACGCCTTGAGTGACGAGGGTGTGGCAAGGAGGTTTGACATCATCTCATTCAACTTCGCCAAGCCTGTGACCGAAAGAGATTCGAACCTTATATCAAAGCTGAGTACGGACGAGGCCAAAGGCGCTATCGGAAAGTGTTTAGCACAGTCGCTGATAAAGCATGTCAAGGTAAACAACGGGTTGATACGACCAGTGAAGCTGCAAGATCAATTAGACCAACTACAGAGGGATGGAGACCCATTCATGACGTGGATGAATGAGTCGGGAATATTTAACGACCCCGCCTCAAAAGGTAAGGTCGAGGTGAGCCAAGACGAGTCGTATCAGAGTTTCCGAACCTTCTGCGTGAAAAACGGCTACAATCAATGGTCTTTACGGAAATTTAAGAGCCGAATGAGGACGGCTTGCGAGCAATGCGAAGGTAAGAGGGGCGGAAAGCACAGCTTTTTGTTTAGCCTCAGAGACATTCACTTAGCGAGGGCCTCAGGTGTAATTGGAATATTGGATGCGGGAAAGAGTAATTGAGTGCGTAATACTGGACGAGTATCAATGCGCAGAGGCTGTAGCTGATTTGCGCAGGTCAATGTCTTGTGAAAACAATCAATGCGGAGCCGCATTGCAGTATTACATCCGAGAGTTCGCGTACATGCCTCACTCGATGATTGCTAAGGTTATGAATCGAAAGCCGTGGCACGTGAGGCAAACTTTAGACCGTATGAGGGAGGCCGCAGAAGCCACGAGGGTTCCGACGTCTCTGAACGGTAGCTACAGAGAGTTTATTGAGCAAATAGACGACTACTTTAGGGCAAAGTATGGGTTCAAAAACGTTGAGTTGAGCTCATTAACAAATTCATCGGAGCAGGATTACCTGCTTTGGGAGGCGCAAAAGAAGACGAATCACTACGACAGTAATAGTGAGAGCCACACTCAGTACGAGGTTGCGGAGATGGTGTGCGCCTTTTTTGGAGTAGACTCTACGGAAGAGGTGTTGGATGGTTTGGTAGAAAACTTCTATATGGAATACAATGGCGTACAGTAAAGACATTCGTATTAGCAGGAAGAGGAAAATCCTGGTCATTTCTGATGTGCACGTACCCTACCAAGACAGCATGGCTGTGGCCAAGGCTTTGGAGAAGGGCGCTCAAGCCGGCGTAGACACCTGCATCATGCTTGGTGACCTACTGGACTTCCATAAGGTCAGCCGATACAGGAAGGACCGCGACGCATTAGAGATTGAGGATGAGTTGGGTATGGCTAAGGACTTGTTGCGTCTGATGGTCACGGATTACAAGTGGGACTATTACTTCATCCCAGGCAATCACGAGGACAGGCTTGGAGCTTACATCGCAGACAACGCACCTGCACTAGGAGGGCTGCCCGGATTGGAGTTGGGTGAGTTGCTTGAGCTAAAGTCAATGGGCATTACATACGTTCCCGGTGGGTTTATCCATTGCGGTGACATCTCATTCTTGCACGGCCATGAGCTGCACGGCTTAGGGGGCCTGGATCCTGCGCGAAAGCTATTCAATAAGATGAAGAGGAGTGCCATCTGCGGACACCTGCATAGGCCCGATAGCTTCTACACACGCGACGGGGCTGGTAACTTGCTGCAAACTCACGTAGTAGGCCACTTAGGCCACAAGTACCCTGAATTCATGCCAAGAAATGACTGGCAACACGGATGCGCCATTGTTGAAGTGCCCAAGTCAGGCAATACCAAAGTCACTAACCACATACTCTAATGTCCACCTTCCTCACCCCCAACTTAGTCGTAGCAACCGGCACCGTAACAGGCATGGTTTGCCGAATCGTTAATTGCGGTTCTGAAACAATCACCCTCTCTGGAGCCCCAGCAATCGCGGCCTTGAAAATCACACCCGGCTCTGATCTGGACCTGTCATACAACGGCGTTCTTACATTGACTTTCGCTGATGCGGCAGGTGCAAGTGCAGTTGTGTACACGAATTAATTGTAGTACCTTCGGGTTGGTTGTTGTTGTGAGCAACTGTTTATTTGTTTTTTGTATTGTTAGGGAGGGGGCCAAATAGTTGGTCCCCTTCTGCCTTTCCAAAATACTCGTCCACAACTTGTATGCAGGCTTCCAGGCCCTTGCATATCTCTGCCCGCCACCCCCTGCTGTTGAGCGCGGCAATCCATTCCTTCTGATGAGGCGAGGGCCTACCCTTGTCCGTCTTAACCTCGATAGCCAACCCTGCGTAGGGTCCGCGTGGCTCGAAGATTAAAAGATCAGGAATCCCCTTCTTGTATCCCGCTTGCTTCATCTTCTTTGCGGTATGCATGGCAAGCCTCACTCCCCCGACCGTCGCCGAATAGAGCGGAGATGGCGTCGATATATTCTCAATATGCGCCGTAAGAGCCACTTGAATATCATGCTCAGGGCTACCGTTTTTACGTCCGGTCTTCGATTTCCCTTGAAAATTCCCATAGAAAGTCATTTAGGAGCCACAGGCTTCACATTCCTCAGGACTGTCTGTGTTGCAGGACAGCTCCCCTGTTTCAATCTTCTTCTCTGACTCATTGAGCCGGTCCTTATTAAGGAAGCATACCTCTTCTTCTTCTCTCATTCTTTATCGCTATAGTACCAATCACAAACGTCGAAAACAGGGCAAGACTTGCTTACACCAGGGAAATCATTATGGCCCATTAATACCGCGTCAGGGAACGCAGACAGCATTCTGTCCACAACACCCCTTAACGACACCTCTTGGTCTTTCGTCATGTTGTTTTCAGGGCTACCATTCTCACCCCGACCCCCAACCCAGCACAGGCCAATGCTATGGTTATTAAAGCCCTTTACGTGGGCCCCAATGCTCTTGATGTCGCGCCCCTCTTCAACCGTTCCGTCTCTGCGGCAGACAAAATGGTACCCAACGTCTGACCACCCATTTCCCGATACGTGCCAATGCCGAATGTCGTCTACACCGATGTCTTGATCGGCAAAGGTGTCGGCGCAGTGAATCACTACGTAATCAATCCTTCGCATTAGTCTTCCTCTTGTTGCGTGCAGCAACGGCACGTTCGATGTTCATCCAAATGAGGGTGCATACACCAATCGCCTCCAGCCCAAAATTGACCACATCCTGGGAGGCAATCGTTAGCCAACTCACATTTACGGCATTCAAAATCCATTGCTTCACCTCCTCCATGCGTACTAAATTAAGACTATGCTTCTGTGCCGTGCTGAGGATTCCACATAAGGTTCATGGCCTATATCACCTCGTTGATTTAGCAATGAGTTACTCATGGTTTTGGCATCCATCCAGCAGCCTGTGCCTCCTCCTCTGTCAATTGCTCTGCATCGCTAGGCATGAGGTATTGCATCAAGACTACCGGGCTTGTGGCTATGTAATACGTCATGCTGGCCCGCTCCTCTGATGTGAGCTGGGGGAACAAAGCAACCAAAGCAGTCACATCCCTTTGCGGGTGAACCTTTATGGCCATATCTGCAAACGCTATGCAAGCAAATTGGCCAGTAGTTGGGTGTTCAACGACCTGTAGCATTTTCGTTGTAGTCCTGCCCGGCTCATGCAAGTGCTTTGGTAATTCAAGGTTGTAGAGCTCAGTGCTTATACCCTCAGCTCTCTGCTTGCTAGTTAGGCCCATCCTGGCCTGTACAGGTAGGTATATAGTGGTCATGAGATGCCGTAATAATTCATGATGTCCGTCTCAATTGCGCTGACGTTGCTGCTTTGATCTGTGGTCACATACATAATTAAGCTTTGAAGGCTACCGGTGTAGTTGAAGCCGCCATAGCTGCCCAGCTCAATGGTGCTGACAGTCGCTAAATTTCTCGGACTGCCCAAAATTGTAACCATGTTCTGCTGTCCATCATAGAACTCTGCATGGCTTTGCGCTCGTGTTGTCGTACTCGTAAAGCTCTGC
>TARA_R110002096_G_scaffold380678_4_pt1 | contig 12206 bp, 10 predicted proteins | sample TARA_R110002096 | Tara Oceans TARA_R110002096 (sample SAMEA4397295) | marine metagenome | biome: Polar Biome; feature: [DCM] deep chlorophyll maximum layer (ENVO:01000326); material: water (ENVO:00002006), including particulate matter (ENVO:01000060) such as... | depth 35 m | reverse complement strand
CGGTTGTTTAACTTGCCTTCAATGGCGACTTCGCTTCCTTTTTTTAGGAATTTCTCTGCAATCTCAGCTGTTTTTCCCCAAGCAACCAATTGGTGCCATGTGGTGTCTGTGATTTTTTCTCCTTTTTGGTTGGTGTATTTCTCAGAGGTAGCGATAGACATACGGGCAACCGTTTTTCCATTTTCTAAGTTTTTTACTTCTGGGTTAGCACCTAAGTTTCCAATTAATTGAACACTGTTTCTTAAATTTTTCATGATAAATGAGTTTAAAGTTTAAATTAAAATTTTTGGTTTGTCGTTGAATTCAATTGACGGTGCAAAGATGGGAGGGAGGAAAAGCCCGATTCGGCAAAAAAACGCTTAGTTCCGATTAAAATACGTTTTTAAACGGTTTTAGACGAATATAGTATTTTAAATCAACTACTTGTTTGATTTTTATAGGTTTCCAAATTTTAACAATAAGTTCCATAATATTTGCAAATCATGAATTAGTAAAGTGAGAAAAAGAATTATTTTGCCAAATAGAGGTAAAGTTTTAGTAAAGCCGAAAAGCTTTCATCTTTGCATAAAATTCTACTTTCAATAAAGTATAAACCAAAAAAGTCGGTCCATGACCGACTTTTTTAGTTAAATAAAAGTTTAAAAATTATTTCAAATCAAATCGATCGAGGTTCATGACTTTTGTCCATGCTGCTAAAAAGTCATTCACAAATTTTTCTTTAGAATCATTTGCGGCATAAACTTCTGCCAAAGCTCTTAACTCAGAATTTGAGCCGAAAATTAAGTCAGCTCGAGTTGCTGTCCATTTCAATTCACCTGTTTTACGATCCATTCCTTGAAAGACTTCTTTGGTATCATCGATTGCTTTCCATTCTGTTCCCATGTCTAGCAGTTTGACAAAAAAATCATTGCTCAAGCTTCCGGGATTACTCGTTAATACTCCGTGATTCGATTGATTGTAATTGGCTCCCAATGCACGCATACCACCAATTAAAACTGTCATTTCAGGTGCATTTAAAGTGAGAAGCTGTGCTTTATCAACCATCAATGCTTCAGTTGAAATGGTGTACTGAGTTTTTGAATAGTTGCGGAAACCATCAGCCATTGGCTCCAATACTTCCATGGATTCAAGATCAGTCTGAGCTTGTGTAGCATCTGTTCTTCCGGGAGTAAAAGGAACGCTTATATCATATCCTGCATTTTTTGCTGCTTTTTCAACTGCTACGGAACCACCCAAGACAATTAAATCTGCCATCGACACTTTTTTACCTTTCGCTTTTGAATTAAAATCTTGCTGAATTTTTTCATAAACAGCTAAAATTTTAACTAATTGCTCAGGATTGTTTGCTTCCCAATTTTTTTGAGGTTCTAAGCGTATTCTTGCACCATTTGCTCCTCCTTTTAAGTCAGAACCTCTAAAAGTGGATGCTGATGCCCAAGCAGTGCTTACCAATTCACTTATGCTTAACTCAGAACTCAAGATGGCTTTTTTCAAATTTACAATGTCTTTTGAGTCGATGGTTTTATAATCAGCTGTTGGGATAGGATCCTGCCAAATAAAATCTTCTTCAGGTACTTCAGGGCCTAAATACAATGCTTTTGGTCCCATGTCGCGGTGTGTTAACTTAAACCAAGCTCTAGCAAATGCTTTTTCAAACTCTTTTGGATTTTCTAGAAACCTTCTTGAAATTACATCATAAGCTGAATCGTAGCGCAATGATAAATCAGTGGTTAGCATGGTTGGTCTATGAGCTTTGATTGTATCAAATGCATCTGGAACCATTACTTTTGAGTCAACAGCAACCCATTGGTGTGCTCCAGCCGGACTTTTAGTCAATTCCCACTCAGTAGCATATAAACTCTTAAAAAATCCATGGCTCCATTCAGTTGGTGTGGTAGTCCAAATCACTTCTAATCCAGAAGTGATAGCATCTTCACCTTTACCGGATTTATAGTTACTTTTCCATCCAAAACCTTGCTCTTCGATAGAGGCAGACTCGGGTTCTGGACCAACATTGGAGGCATTACCTGCGCCATGTGTTTTTCCAAAAGTATGGCCACCAGCAATTAATGCCACAGTTTCTTCATCATTCATTCCCATTCTTCCAAAAGTTTCTCGGATATCTATGGCTGCTGCAACTGGATCGGGATTTCCATTTGGACCTTCAGGGTTAACGTAGATTAATCCCATTTGTACTGCTGCCAATGGTTTTTCCAAATTCCTGTCTCCAGAATAGCGATTGTCTTCCAACCATTTTGTTTCTGATCCCCAATAGACATTGCTTTCAGGTTCCCAAACATCTTCTCTTCCTCCACCAAAACCAATGGTTTCGAATCCCATCGACTCTAAAGCAACGTTGCCCGTCAGGATCATTAAATCAGCCCAAGATATTTTGTTGCCATATTTTTGTTTGATTGGCCATAGCAATCTTCTGGCTTTATCTAAATTGGCATTATCGGGCCAGCTGTTTAAGGGGGCAAATCTTTGCTGACCATCTCTTGAACCACCTCTTCCGTCTCCAGTTCGATAAGTTCCAGCACTGTGCCAAGCCATGCGAATAAATAAAGGGCCGTAGTTGCCATAGTCAGCAGGCCACCATTCCTCAGACTGAGTCATCAATTCACGCAAGTCTTTTTTAAGGGCTTCATAATCTAAACTTTTGAATGCTTCTTCGTAATTAAAATCTTCTCCCATCGGGTTCGAAAGTTCAGAGTGCTGTCGCAATACACTTAAATCAAGTTGATTGGGCCACCAGTCTTTGTTAGTGTTTCCACTTTCGTTAACGGTGCTAGTTTTAGAATCTTTTTCAGCTGCATCATGCATAAACGGACATTTTGCCGCGTCTTGAGCGCTGAGAGAAAACGTAAATACTAAACCTGCAATTGCTACTATTCTTTTCATGTTTTATTGTTTTTTTGAGTCAAAATCAGTTTTGATTTGTCAAATTTACTGCTTTACTTTGTTCTATAAAAACGATAGTTTAGATATTAATATTGATAAAATAGATGAATATTCAACAATTTCAATACATACTCGCTGTAGCCGATAAAAAGCATTTTGAAAAAGCAGCAGATAAGTGTTTTATATCTCAATCAACTTTGAGTACTATGATCTCGAAATTTGAAGATGAGATTGGAATCATGATTTTTGATCGTAAGAAAAAACCAGTTGAGCTCACGGCAGAAGGAGAAATTATTGTTGAACAATTAAAAGTGATTGATAAAGACATTGCTCATTTAAAAGAAACGGTAAAAGAAATAAAAGGAGAGGTAAAAGGGCGTTTAAGTATTTCTGTGATTCCAACCATCGCACCATTTTTATTGCCCTTATTTCTACAAAGTTTTGCTACAAAATTTCCAAACTTAAACATTGAAGTTCGAGAGCAAACCACTGACGAGATAATTAGGCAATTAAAGTCAAGGGATTTAGATATTGGCATTCTTTCAATTCCTGTTCAAGAAAAAGACTTGTTGGAAGTGAAATTGTACGACGAGCCATTTGTATTCTATGATGCTGGGAGTTCCCCGAACGAAAAAGTAACTATTAACGAAATTGATAAGAGCTCTTTGTGTCTTTTAGAAGAAGGGCATTGTATGCGGAACCAAGTAATTGAACTTTGCGATATGCATAAAAAGCAAAGTAACACCAAACTCAATTTCGATTACAAAGCAGGTTCTATTGATAGTTTGTTGCGTTTTGTAAAAGCGAATAAAGCAGCTACACTTTTGCCTTATTTGGCAGCAATTGAGTTACCGGAATATGAAAGCAAGGCTTTAAGTTTTTTTTCAGACCCTGTTCCTTACCGAACTGTTGGAATTGCTGTGCACAGACATTTTGTGAAAAATAAAGTACTTGAAATGTTGAAAAATGAAATATTGGAAAAGGTCATTCCAGTTTTTCAAGAATTAGACATTGAAGGAAATAGGTTGTCGCCAATATGATAAATCAACCTTTCAACTTCTTAGCCAGAGAAAAGGATGTAGAAGCTTTTTTACTAATTCTAGAATAGGACTGAAGTTCACCTCCAAAACCCCTCAAATATCGTTCAATTGCAGGAATAGTGCTGCCTTCAAAATTAAATTTCACTTTTCCAATTTCCATCGAAAACTGAATGGCATGCCAGAGCAAGAGGCTCATTGCTCCGCTGTTTTTGTGTTTTGTACTAGCTCCGCCAATTAAATAGTAAGCCGTTTGATGGTCCCAAATACAAAGTATGCTCGCATAAATTTCATTGTTTGCATCGACTGCTTTCCAGCTTTTTCCGCACTTGTGTTTTAATACATAGGCCATTATTCGCTCAAAATACTCCTTTGGTACTCCGCTGTTTTTTTCGCCTTGAGATTGAAAACTTTCAGAGAGTAGATTTTCCAAGAGACTAAAGTCGTTATTTTCTGAAATACTTAAACTTTTATCAGCTTTTCTGATTTCTCTTCTACAATTTTCTCTAAAGCCGCTCCAAATAGTTTCCTTTATTTGGTTGAGGTCAAGCAGGTAGGTATAACGCTGTTGCACTTCAAAGCCTTTCCAAATAAAGGCGAGCGCGTTTTTAAAGTTCAAGTGAAAATGTTGATTCAATTCTGCAAATTCGGGCAACTGAGCTATTAACTCTTGGTTCATTTTATGCTCAAAACTAATTTTTGAATCGTTTTTTTGCCCTTCTGGGTAAAGGTAAATCGGTCCGCCATAAGGAGTAAAATAAGCGTTTGAAATTAGTTTCCAAGGACCTTTCTTTCGGATAAAATAAGGCCAAATCGCCAATACTTGCTTTCCATTTGCCACCACTGCAACATCCCAATGCTCCTGAATAACTTCATTCCACCAATCATAGCTCATGCAAAATGGCAGTAAATTAGGCTGTTGCCGAGAGAATTCTTCAAATAAGGCTTTCGTTTTCAATAAACTTGATTTAAGTGATGCAAAATAATAATTCTTTGTTTCTTTGTGGTCTAAATTAAAAGACTATGTGGCAGCGCATTCAAACCGTTTTTTTATTAATCGCTTCAGCGATCAATTTATTGTTATTGGGGCTAAATATGGCTGAAATTGAAGTGGGCACTCAAGTCTATTTCTTCGATCTATTTTCATTGAAAAACCCTGAAACCAATGAAGTGCTGCATGAGACTTATTTCATTTTCCCATTGCTTTTGCTTTCTGTTTTACTGAGTTTAATCATTATCACACTTTACAAAAAAAGACAGCTACAAATTAAGTTAGCACAGTTGAATTTGTTTTTACAACTAGCTTTTATCGCAACATTGTTTTTCATAATTGATGATGCAGTGTCTGCCATTCAGTGGGATGGAGAAGCGGTTACGCTTTACGGAATTGGAACGTATTTAAGTCTTTTACCATTGGTATTTATCTACTTGGCTGTTCGTTACATCAAAAAAGACGAAGCGATGATTCGCGCTGCTGATAGAATTCGATAGAACCGAATTGTGAATTAAAAATTAATAATACAAGAAAAAGAATAGAGAACAAAGAGAAGAGAAACAGTGATTAGAAAAACTTGAAAGGTGAAAGTTGAAACTTTAAACATCTCTTTTCTTTGTTCTTTTCTCTTTGTTCTATAAGGTCTAAAGGCTACTTTCCTTTCTTACAGCATGCAAGTGCGTTCAATGTTTTTTGTTTACTCAGTGCTGTAAACAAGTTGCTTTAAACCCTTTTTTCCAATTCAATCACTTCCAAATTTTGAACTGTTCCTTTGTCGAGCTGAAAACGCATCAATGTCAACACTTGATGAAAACCAACTTTTCCACAAGCTCCGGGGTTTAGATGCAGCATTTTAAATTGCTTGTCTGGCATTGCTTTCAGAATGTGTGAATGCCCACAAATAAATAAATCTGGAGCATCTCGTTTTAATTCAGAAAGTATTTCAGGTCGGTAGCGATTGGGATATCCGCCAATGTGTGTGATCCAAACTTTCACCCCTTCTAGTTCAAATTTAGAATGCAGGGGATACTCTTTGCGAATGCTGTCGCCATCGATGTTGCCATAAACTGCTCTAAAGGGCTTAAAAGTGGCTAATTCATCTGCTAAAGCTAAGTTACCAATGTCTCCTGCATGCCAAATCTCATCACATTTTTCAAAATGATGTTTTACTCTTGGATGCAAGTAACTGTGGGTGTCTGAAAGTAATCCAATTAACTTCATAGAACAAGCTAAACTACCATTTTTTCAGCATTGTTTACACGCTTTAAGCCTTATAAACTTTTGTAAATTTGATGCATGAATTTTCCAACTTCTTCCGAATTTGTTCAACCTATATTTTACGAAAAGGAAGATTTTTTGCAGCTTCAAAATTTTTTAAATCAAACAGATTATAGCTCTTATTTTGTGCTGATGGATGAAAATACCGCTCAATGTTGTTGGTCCATTGTTCATCAATTTTTTCCTAAGAATCAGACAGTAAGCTTAAGTCTACCAAGCGGTGAAGCCACAAAGGATTTAGAAAACTGTGAAAAAATTTGGAATCAATTGATTGATGTTGGCTCCGACCGAAAAACACTGTTTGTCAACTTGGGTGGAGGCGTTATTTCTGATTTGGGAGCCTTTGCGGCATCTGTTTACAAACGGGGCATTGATTTTATAAACATCCCAACCTCCTTGCTTGGTATGATTGATGCTTCTATCGGAGGGAAATGCGGCATTGACTTTCGCTTTTTTAAAAACCAATTGGGATTGTTTCGTTTTTCTAAAGCGAATTTTGTTTTTCCCAACTTCTTAAAAACTCTTCCCGAAACTGAATTATACAGTGGACTAGCCGAAGCAATCAAACACGCTTTAATTGCTAATGCAGTTTATTTTAAAGAGTTAAAAAACAATTTAATAGAAGGTAATTTATGGTCACTCTCTATAATTCAAAATTCCATAAGGATTAAAAATGAAATCGTTGTCCAAGATCCAGATGAACAATCTATTCGCAAGAAATTAAACTTTGGCCATACCATCGGACATGCCATAGAAAGTTATTTCTTTGAGAAAAAACAAGCAATTCCACATGGATATGCCATTGCAGCGGGAATGATTTGTGAAAGCTATTTATCGGTAAAATATACTGGATTAGCTGAAGAAGGTTTTACTGAAATCAGTCAATTGCTGCATTCAAATTTTAAATTGCCTTTACTCTCAAAGGCTGCGATTCCCAAACTAATAACTTTTATGCAGCAGGATAAAAAACGCGCTGCAAATGAGCACCGCTTTGTTTTGCTGACAAAAATTGGACACGCTGAAATTGATCAGTTGGTAACTGAGGACGATTTAGTTTCTAGCATTGCTCACTATATCGATATGCAATGAATTATTCCATCCGCTTTAATTCAACTACCAATCTAAAAAAGATTGATTTACCTGCATCAAAAAGTATTTCCAATCGCTTGCTGATTGCGCAGGCATTGTCGAATAATGGCTTTCAGATTGAAGGACTTTCATCCGCCGAAGATACTTTGTTGCTTCAAAAGGCATTGCAAAATTCAGCTACTGAAATTGATGTTGGCATGGCGGGAACTGCATTTCGTTTTTTGACAGCTTATTTTTCGATTGTTGAAGGAAAAAGAAAATTATTTGGGGCAAAACGCATGCATGATCGACCAATTGGAGCATTAGTTGAGTTGCTAAAGGAAATGGGAGCTGAAATCAATTACCTTGAGAAAGAAGGTTTTCCACCGCTTGAAATTCGAGGAATAAAGTTGAATGGAGGAGATTTTTCTATTGATTCAGGATGGAGCAGTCAGTTTATTTCTTCTGTGCTTTTGATTGCACCTTGTTTGCAAAGTCCGTTGAAATTGAGGCTGACAGGCACAAGTGTTTCCAAACCTTATATTCAAATGACACTTGCTTTGATCAAGCAATTAAAGGTAGCTGTTCAATTTAAAAATGATTTGATTGAAGTCGAAAACAATGGTTTTGATTTCAATGGAACAATAAGGGTTGAAAAGGATTGGTCATCCGCTGCATTTTTTTATCAAATGGCTGCTTTTGGTGTTCAGGGAATTCAACTTAACAATTTGAATGCTACATCTATTCAGGGTGATCGCGATTTGATAGAAATTTTTAAGCATTTTGGTGTAGAAACGATTGAAAATACTGAAGGGATAGAGTTATTAAAAACTACTGATTGTCAAAGCACTTTAGAAATCAACTTACTCGATTTTCCGGATTTAATTCCCTCTATAGCTGTTTGTGCTGCTGTTTTGATGGAGAAATGTACTATTCATGGAGTCGATACTTTGAGAATAAAAGAATCTGACCGAGTTCTAGCATTGCAAAATGAATTAGCGAAAATTGGCGCTGAGTTGAAAATTATCGACGCTTCAAGCATAGAAATAGTTGGGTCAAAAAAACTACCTGAAACAGCCAATTTTGAAGTTTACAATGATCATCGAATGGCGATGTGTTTGGCTCCATTGGCTGTTTCTATGGAAAAGATTCAAATTCAAACCATTGAAGTAGTCAAGAAAAGCTTTCCGAACTTTTGGAACGAATTGAGGAAAATTGGATTTTACTTAAGCGAAACCTAAATTTTATTACGATGCTTTTTTCTATAACGCTTGCTTCGAATTAAATTGAAAGTATCTGAAGCCATGATAATGAAATAAATAAGCGTAATAAAAGTCCAAAAATAAAACAGAATTTCATAGTTAATCTCAAGGTAATTGTAGGCGACAGTCGCACTTAAAAGAAGACTAAAAAGTGTGAGAATAATGGTGATGCTGCCAATTTTTCGTGGAGCTTGTTGATAAGCCAATAAATTGACTAATCCATTAAAAATTAAAAGCGTTCCTAAAAAATTGTCCTTTCTAATATAAAATTCAAATGCAAACCCAATGAACAAAATCATGTTCACTAAGTAACTATTTCGATTGGTTTCTTTTCTCCTTTTTTTCTTCAAAATTTCACTCTTATTTGTGCTTTGATCTCACTTCTTGTATTTCCTTCGATTAATTCATTGCCAGTTCCTACAAATGTACGGTCTGTAAAGTAAGTTTGCGCATACCTCAGCCAAATATCAACAGATCGATTTAAATGATATTTTGTTACAATGTAAAACCTTGAGCCTCTGCCATTGTAGGCGGGAATTGAGAAAGCGTAAAGCACATCTGATTCGTAAGCATAAATTCTTGAATCAAAAGATTGAGTATCAAAAAGGGCAAATCTTGTGGAAAAGGAGAGGGGAGAGCTCAGTTTTTTGTACCTCAATTCCTGAAAAATTAAAAAACCAGATTCATTTTTACTTTCGCCCAATGAATAAGTAGTGTATTCAATTCTTGAAGCAATTTTAATGCTTTTACTTATTTGATAGTCAAAGTGCAAGCGATAGTTTTGATTGCTTTCATCAACTACTTGATTGATTGCTTCATTTGTGTTAGAGTCATTTCTTCCCCGATCTCTTTTGCGGTAACGGAAATAAGCGAGCAACTGTCGATTGGGTTTGTAATTCAATTGAGCCAAAACTCGATCTCCTTCTGATGGTGCATCCGTTCTAAAGCGCAGCCATGGAAAAACAAATCGGTCGGCATAAGCTGAAACAGACCATGCCCGACTAAAATTGGATTCAAAACCGATAAAAGTTCCCTGTTCATTAGAATTGGTGGTGCTTTCACCAATTGCATTGCTTTGAATTGGCTTGAAATCTCGTTGAAAATTGCGCTGTTGCAAGCCAATCGACAAGCGAGGGTCGACAACCATTAATGCTCCTACAGTGTGCGCATGTCCGCCATTTAAACTTTTGGAAGCCTCTCCAAATAAGTTGATGTTTTTTACCAAATAATTAAAGTCAATCCCAAAATTGCTGTTGTTATTGCTGAGACGGTTAAATTGATTGGCTACATCTACTCTTGGCTGAAATTCTGCATCAATTTGATTATTCACAGCTGTAAATCCCACTGAAAAATTTCTTTTTTGATAGGATAAATTTCCTCCTAAATAGGAAACATTCACTGAATTTTTCTTTACCAACTCATTAGGTGTTCGATGAAATCCACTTTCAGGTAAGGAGGACACAAATTGTATGTCTTCTAGCGTATCGACAGCAGTGATGTTGGCATCTACTTTTTTAGAGGAGTAGAAAACGGTTAGGTTTAAATTTCCTGCTTCAAAAGTAGCGCCACCACCTCTCAAAAATAAGTCTTCTTGCACTGAAGTGTAGGGCCTCAATTTTGGAGCATTGCGTTTCAATGAAAAAACAGAAGGGGTTCGCCCAAAGGCCAATCCCGACCAAAATGTGAGTCCCTGTCCGAATTGTGCTTGAAAATCTCCTATTGCTAATTGCTTGACTTTTCCAAGATTCTGAATAAAAAAATGACCTGAATAAAAATCAAATCCTTGTTTTTGACTTCCTTTCAAAAACTCTTCCCCGGGGTCTTTTTCGCCTGTAAAACCTAAGCTGATGTTGTTGGCATAGCGAAACCGGTAACGTGAGTAAATTCTATCCGGACTGCCCAAATACCTGCTATTGGGGTTTTCAGCCAATTCATCAGGATCAATTTCGCTGTAACCTCTTTGTTCTTCTAAAACTCTGCTGTAGCGAATGAATAAATCTGAACTGCCTTCTGCTAAAATTTCACTGAGAGACCACCTAATTTTGTCATAATCTCCTTTCACAACTGCAAAGGGCTGAATCATTCTGATGGTTTCTAAATCAAAACCCTCCACACTCTGAAGTTCCTCGAAGGTGATGAGTTTGCCATGTTTTTCAATGTGAAACAATAAATTGTTGATTTGAATCGAGTTTAATAAGCCCAATTCTGTTAACTCATCGACCGAACTTGAGTTTAAATTCAATGGGCGCTCATAGAAATTCTCTAACTGCTCAAAAAGGGTGGTGAAATCTCCTTCACCGTCTTCATTAATGTCGAGTAAAAAGTCGATGCGTTGTTCAATAATTTCTCGTTTTGCAGTTTCCAAATCTTGAGCGCTTGATGTTTGATAAAAAATCAAATTCAAGAAGCCCAATAAAAGTAAACTCAGCTTTTTCATGGCTTGGCTGCAGGCGTGTAGGACAGTGAAACTTGAGGACTAAATCCCAAATTGGAATCAAAACCTGAGGCAAAATCCATTCGGAATTGGTTAACATTGAGACTGAAACCAAAACTGCTCAGCGATGGGTGAGTGGCATAGCCCATTCTAAAACTGAAAATTTCATGTAATTGATACTCCATTCCAACTTTTACATCAGTTTTAAAGTCAATATCTTTTACAACTTCACTAATAATGCGCACTTTTTTTGAGTAGGTGTAACCCAATCCCATTTTGATTAAAGTAGGGTAGCGTTCATCATTAAACGCTGCTTTTTGTGCGCTGTTAGGATTGATAATTACCGCAGCTAAGTCAATTTTTTCAGATAGTTTCGCTAACATTCCAATGTTTCCGCTAATTGCTGAGCGACTTCCATAACCTTCACCAATGCGAGTTGAAAGGTAATTGATTTGAATTCCCATTGAAAAGTTTTCACTGAGTTGCTGTCCGTACGATAAGCCAATTTTGTCTTCGCTGTAGCCACTAAATCCAAATTGATTGACAGACAATCCAAAAGCACCTGAATTGGTTGGCATTGCAACTACAGCTCCTTTTGTTGCTAATTCTGATTGAAGAAATTGATTTTCATAAGACAAGCCTGCGCCCCATTCTTTTAGAAATCCCAAACCAGCAGGATTATTTTCTGCTGACCATAAATCAGAAAATAGAATGGAGGAACCTGCTAGGCCATATGCTCTAGCTCCAGTTGTATTGGGCTCCTTTCCTGCAAAAGTAAGCAGGGGAAAGAGGTAAAAAACGAGGTAACAGCTAGTTCTCAGATTTTTCACCAAACCAAAATAGTACATTTTTTACTTATTGTGAATTTTTAGCAAAAAAATATGACTAAGAATTGAGTCCTAAACAAATGTTATTCTTGAGGGTTTTCTTTGTGCTAGTTGCTTTGAACCTATATTTGTTGCATGAAATTGATCTCAAAACTTTTTTTCAAGTTGACTGGATGGCAGGTAGTTGGCAATTTACCAAAGGACTTGAAGAAAGTTGTAATGATTGCAGCTCCACACACTAGCAATTGGGATTTACTGTATGCGAGAATGGCTTTTTACATCATGGGCATTCGCTTGCGCTACACCATTAAGAAAGAATTATTCTTTTTTCCTTTAGGATGGTTTCTAAAAGCATTGGGTGGAATTCCTATCGACCGAAAAGCCGCAGGAAACATGGTTGACAAA
>TARA_R110002096_G_scaffold362892_3_pt1 | contig 12211 bp, 5 predicted proteins | sample TARA_R110002096 | Tara Oceans TARA_R110002096 (sample SAMEA4397295) | marine metagenome | biome: Polar Biome; feature: [DCM] deep chlorophyll maximum layer (ENVO:01000326); material: water (ENVO:00002006), including particulate matter (ENVO:01000060) such as... | depth 35 m | reverse complement strand
TTTCGTGGGAGGCGTAGTGCAAACCAGCAAGCTCAGCCGGAATGCTGCCGCGTCGCTGGGGATTCTCCAGCAGGGAGATCAACTCGCGATCGACATCCAGGTTGTCTTTGGTCGTAAGCGGGGGGATCTCGAACAAATCGAGGAGAATGGTGAGAAGAAATTTCTCATGTTTATTCTCGATATCCGGAGGCTGATCGAATCCATCAATCCGGGAGGAGAGCAACCGTCCCAGGTATCGCGCCTTGGCGTCGGCCCGCTCGGCGTAGCGGCCTGTCCAAAACAGGTTTTCTCCCGTTCGGCTCGGGAGCTGAAACGGATTGTTTGCGTCCGTCGTCTGATCTTCGGCCCAGATTGATTTGTGCTGCGCCAGTTCGGTTTCCGACCGAATCCAGACATCTTTGGAAACGCCGCCTTCGTGGGTGGAAACGATGGGTTGCCCATCCCTGGCCGTCCGGGCCAAGCCACCGGAAAGGACGCGGATGTGGCCTCGGCGCGTCCGCATCGCAAACGTTCTCAGCACCGCAGTGCGAGGCTGAAGTTTCCCATCAACCAGCGAGGGGACGGTCGAGAAATGAACCTGTTCCTGCCCGGCGAACATCGAGGGATCGGCCAAAATCCGGTCTCGCAGTTTGTTGAGCCCGGCTTGCGTCAAATTACAGCCGTATTGCGTTTTGAAGGTGCAGCGAATATTGACGCTTTTGATGACCATCTGCGACAGGTTCTGCAGCACATAGTCCAGCGCGGCGGGCTGTCCACACCACCAGGTCGCCACATTGGGGAGAATGAGATCCTGATCGAGCAGCAGTTTGGAGATCGCCGGCAAGAATGGAAACCATCCAGGACTTTCCAACACCCCAATCCCGGGATGATCATAGACCATCACGTTGCCGGCGCGCATCGCCTCGAACAATCCGGGAATTCCGCCCGTATCATGGCTTTCGCATTCGAGGGGATCGAGCCCCCGGCCGGGCATCGCCCGCCATATCACGTGAACGCGCTCGAGACCGCCGAGCGAGCGCAGCCAAACCTGGCGATTCCGAACCGACAGATCGCCGGGTCGAACCAGGGTGTAGCCAAGGTAGTTCGCCAAAAGAAAGCTCTCGAAGTTGCTGCCCTCCGTTCCATCCGTCAAAATGACGACGCGTGGTTCCCGGCCGGGCCAGGCGCGGCCTTCCAATTCCTGACGCCAGGAGCGGAAAAATCCGGCCAAGCGGCGAACCTTGCATGCCTGAAAGGTGGATGGCATGACGCGGCCGACGATGCTGCGATTTTCCAGCGCGAATCCCAGTCCGACCTGGGAGTCGGCGCGTTGATTGAGCACCCACATTTGCCCCTTGGGGCCGCGCGCGAGGTCAAAGGCGGCCATGCCGACCGAGGGGGAGATGGGTCCTTTGGAATCACGTTCACAGAAAGCGCGCAAAAATCCCTGATGACGCAAAACGATCTCCGCCGGGATGACGCGCTCTTTGAGCAAACGACCGGGGCCGTAGAGATCATCGAGAACGGCGGCGGCCAACTCGACGCGCTGCTTTACACCTTCCTCGATGCCATCCCACTCCTTTTCGGAGATAATCCAGGGAACTGGATCGAGCGCCCAGCGATCGGTCGCATTGTCGGCGTCCTTTTCGTTGGAATAGACCGCCCCGAATTCATGGACAAACCGCTTCGTGGCCCGATCCCAGGTCTGGAAGACCTTGGGGCTGTTGTTACTGCACCAATGCATCCATTCTTTCCAAGCTGGATTCAGCGTTCCGTCGGAGCGGACTGCTTCATCCCATTGCTTGGGAAGGGGTTGGTAGGGTATTTCGTTTGAGTCGGACACTACGGCGCTATTTGGGAAGCCAATCGATCAAAGAGGAAGCGTCGGCAAGTGCCAAATTACTCGAGAGACGCGGCCCCTGTTAGGAGGTGTGTGGAGCGCCTTTCGGTCTCAGCAGGTTGCTGAAACTGCAGCAACGATGGTGGAGTAATTCCTTGGAACCCGGCGAATTAGCCTGCTTTGAGCTTCCCGGGAGGGGGTGGGCTCGGAGGCATTGTCGAGGTTAAAGAAAACTGCGGTCATGGCCGCAAGCCTAGCGCCGCATTCCGCAACGCGCAAGGTCAGGCCAGTTTTCGGACTCCGGTCGAGAGCGATTCCGGGGAATTTCTCAAATCCAGAGTTACTGGGAATTCTGGAATCGGCTCTTCCGCTGGAACGTAGAGGATTTCACCTCCCGGCGTTTCCTCAAAGAAACGGCCCGAAACGTTGGATTTCGCAGAGCGGGTTTCGACAATTCCTGGAGTGTGCCCATGATCCCAGAATCGATTCACGCGGCGGGATTCGGCTTCCATCGCATTGACGGGAAAGGACTCGTAGGACAGTCCGCCCGGATGGCTGACGTGGTAAACGCAGCCTCCCAAGGCTTTCCGATTGCGGGTATCCACCAAATCGAAGCGCAGCGGAGTCTGCACGCCAATGGTGGGATGCAGCGCGGAATGAGGGGCCCACGCCTTATAGCGCACGCCGCCAACACCTTCGCCCTGAACTCCGGTCGGGAAGAGAGGAACCCGTCTGCCGTTGCACAGAACGACGTGGCGGCCTTCGGTGAGCCCGCGAGCGCGAACCTGGAGCCGTTCGACCGAGGAATCGACATAGCGGGATGTGCCCTGCGAGGTGACTTCCTCACCGAGAACGTGCCATGGCTCGAGCGCGAATCGCAGTTCGATTTCGACACCGTGGTAATTGACCCGGCCATAAACCGGGAAACGGAATTCGTGAAACGCGCGGAGCCATTCGAGTTCGAACGGGATTCCGGATTCCCGCAGTTCCAGAACCACGTCACGCACGTCATCCCAAACGAATTGGGGAAGCATGAATTGATCGTGCAGCGAAGTTCCCCACCGCACCAGTTTGTGGCGATACGGCTTGTCCCAGAAGAGGGAGATGAGACTGCGGACCAGCAGCGATTGCACCAGGCTCATACGAGCATGCGGAGGCATTTCGAACGCGCGCAATTCGAGCAATCCGAGGCGACCGCTGGAGCTGTCGGGTGAATAGAGCTTGTCGATGGAGAACTCCGAACGGTGCGTGTTGCCGCTCAGGTCGGTCAGCAGGTTTCGCAGCACGCGATCCAGCACCCACGGCGTTTCGGAGTTTTCAGGAAGCTGCTGAAAGGCAATATCCAACTCGAACAGGCGGTCGTCGACGCCTTCATCAACGCGGGGGGCCTGGCTGGTTGGCCCGATGAACATCCCCGAAAACAGGTAGGAGAGTCCAGGATGATGCTGCCAATAGGTAATCAGACTGCGCAGCAAGCCGGGACGACGAAGGAATGGACTTTGCGAAGGTGTTTCGGCTCCGACCACAACGTGGTTGCCGCCGCCGGTGCCGGTGTGGCGTCCATCGAGCATGAACTTCTCCGCACAAAGGCGGGCAAGTCTGGCTTCCTGATAAAGGATTTCGGTGCGCTCGGAGAGTTCCTTCCAGTTGGAGGACGGGTGCATGTTCACCTCAATCACGCCGGGATCAGGTGTGACTTTGAGGCGCTCAATCCGGGGATCGTGTGGTGGCTCGTAGCCTTCGATCACGACCGGGATTTCAAAATCAATCGCGGTTTCCTCGACCACTTTTAGCAGGAGGGCGTAGCGCTCCAACGTGTCGATCGGTGGGAAGAAAATGTGAAGGCGGCCTTCCCGGATTTCAAAGCAGAGAGCCGTGCGCGGCATCCATTGTTGGTGAAGGTGGGACCAGGATCCCGGCCCGGTATGGGGGGCCGTCGCGCTGCTTTCATCGGTAACGGGAGATTTGCTGCCTTTTCCTTGTTTCTTCCCCTTCGATTTGCTGGACGACTGATGGCGCAGATAATACTGGCGAAAGTCCTCAGGAGTCGGTGGTTTCTCGGGAATCGAAGTCAGGGGATTGACCAGAAGCGGTTCTCTGGCTTCCAACGGGCAAGCTTGTTCGACGAAGTCGTGCGGACGACTCTCGGTGAGTGAATTCAATGGCAGGCGGAATCCCATCGGTGACGACCCTGGAATCAGATAGAGATTCTCTCGGCGAAACTGCCAACGACCTCCGCAAAATCCGCCGTAAGCCTCATCGTAGTAGATGGGCAGCACATAGCCTGAGGGAACTTCCACGCCGCGCCGGATCAGTTTTGCCAGCATTCGGCGCTCCAGGGAAGCGGAGTTTTCCGCCTCGCTTGGAATTTCGTCGGTTGGGAGAGTCGACTCTTTCCAGCGATAGTAGTCCACATCTTCCAACGCCGGGTGGATGAAGGTTTCGTCGATACGAAGGCGGTTCGCAAAGGCATGCGCGAAATCGTGGGCTCGATCGATGTTCAAGGTGCCCGGTTGATCCAGGTCGGCCAGGAGTTCTTCGTTCTCCCACAACGGAACCCCGTCTTTTCGCCAAAAACATCCATACGCCCAGCGCGGCACAGGCTCGCTCGGATACCATTTTCCTTCGCCATACCAACGCAGGCCGCCCGGGGCAAAGGCACGCTGCAGGCGCACCAGCAAATCCATTCCCCGTTCCCGCTTGAACGGGCTGTCCGCGCCGGTATTCCATTCGTCGCCATCCATGTCGTCGATGGAGACAAACGTGGGCTCGCCTCCCATGGTTAGGCGCACATCCTGGCTGTCCAGCCGGCTGTCCACTAAATCACCGACTGAGGAAATCGCCTGCCATTCTTCGTCCGAATAAGGCTTCGTGACCCGGGGATCCTCATGAACGCGGGTGACCTTGTTTTCATAGGAAAACTCGATTTCGCATTTCTCCAAGGCTCCCGTTACCGGAGCGGCGCTTCCAGGATCTGGAGTGCAGGCCAGGGGGATGTGTCCTTCCCCGACAAACAGCCCGGACGTGGGATCCAAACCAACCCAGCCAGCGCCGGGGAGAAAAACTTCGGCCCAGGCGTGGAGATCGGTAAAATCCTCGCTGGCACCGGCGGGGCCCTCAAGCGGCTTCTCGTCTGGAGTCAATTGAACGAGGTAACCGGATACAAAGCGGGACGCCAAGCCATAGTGACGGAGAAGCTGTACCAACAGGTATCCTGAATCACGACAGGAGCCCGAGCCCTTCGTCAACGTTTCCTTGCACGACTGCACCCCCGGCTCCATCCGGATGTTGTAGTCGATCATCCGTTCCAGCTCCTGGTTGATGCTGACCAGAAAGTCGTTGGTTCGCATCGGTTCGACCGGGCGAAGGTCCTCCACCAACTCCTTGAGTTTCTTTCCTCGTTCCTTGATTTCGAGGTATGGCTTCAGCTCGGTCCGCAGTTCGTCACTATACGTGAACGGGAACTCTTCAACTTCCTCCTCCAAGAAGAAGTCGAACGGATTGATCGTCGTCAGGTCCGCGACAAGATCGACAACGATGTTGAGCCGCCGCGTCTTTTTGGGGAAAACAAGCCGGAAGGCGTAGTTTCCAAACGGATCCTGAACCAGATTACAGAAATGATCTTCCGGCTCAACCTTTAGCGAATAGGAGAGGATTGGAGTCCGGCTATGGGGCGCGGGCCGCAGGCGAACAACATGAGGACTCAGGGTAACTGGTCGATCGAAATCGTACGTAGTACGATGGGTAAGAGCAACGTGGATTGACATTGTCGATGTTTCAAAGGTAACAGGTCGCTCCGGAAACTTGGGAAGCTACGCTGATACAGACTTGGTGGATTGCGACTGAGATTGAGATTTGGAAGTTGTTTCCAAAGGTTCTCTTTCTCTAATATAGAAATATTTTGCGAAGATCTCCAGCCCGATGGCATTCAGATCTATTTGCAAAGAGTCTACATACTGGTGAAGACCCATTTCTGCAACCTCATTCCTACCCGCAAAGTCAAGCCTCGCCAAGGTGGCGCCGGCCAGCCGTTCCGCTTCGTTGCTATATCGATGAGGCGGAGTGCTGGAGATACTATGTAAAATGGTGTGAACTTGACGCAGACAGAAGCGCACGGAGCGCGGGAATGTACTGGAAAAGATCAGGATGGCGGAAGCCTTGGTGTCCGTTACTTCACCGCCAAATCGTGCCCGGTAAACGGATGCGGCACTGCAGGCCCGCACGACGGTAGGCCACGCGGATCCGCGATTGCCTTTCGGCAGGAAGTGGGGGAAGTCGAGAATTCGGGTCGTTTTGTCCGCCCGCTCAATATATTTGCCAAGCTGAATAAAGGCCCAGGCCTCCTCATGGGGAATCGTGGCATCGGTAATTCCATGAAACAGCAATGAGGACTCGATGATCTTAGTACAGAAGTCGGAGGCGGACTTTCTCCATTCCTGGCGGCCGTTATCTCTCAAAAAGATATGAAGACCGTTCAGGTTTAACCAAACTTCTTCGGAAATCTGATCGCGAACTGCCCGGGCGTTCTCGCGCGCCGCAGCAATGCAGCTGACAATGCTCTCCGGGTTCTTTGGAGAGATGCTCATGAAGTCTGCAATCGGTTGTTTGCGCTTCTTGCCCTTGGATTGCTCAGCATAGAGTTCTTCAAGAGCCGTTACTTCGAGCATCGAACTCCATGACTTTGCGGTATCGTCGCCACTCCAGACCAGATCCATGAGATCTTCCTCGTGAGTGTTGATGAGGCGAGCGAGATTCTCGGCGCGCTCAATGTAGCGGGCCATCCAATAGAGGTTATTTGCGACTCGGGAAAGCATGGTGACTAGTTTCCATTCATGGAGTGAGTGTTCCGCAATACCCAGGTGTCTTTACTTCCTCCTCCTTGCGAAGAGTTGACAATGAGTGATCCCTTTTTCAAGGCGACCCGGGTTAAACCGCCTGGAACAACGGTGATTTTGTCGCCATAGAGAACAAAGGGACGAAGGTCGACATGCCTTCCCTCCGCGGACGAATCGCAAAGGGTGGGATGGCGCGAGAGGGAGACGACCGGCTGTGCGATGTATTCCCGAGGGTTGGCGATGATGAGTTTTCGGAATGCGGCAATTTCCTTTTTGGAGGCGGTGGGACCCATTAACATACCGTAGCCCCCGGCTTCGTTGGCTGCTTTAACGACCAAGTTATCCAAGTTCTCGAGAATGTAGGTGCGATCCTCTTTGTCGAGGCCCAGATAAGTTGGCACGTTCTCAAGGATCGGTTCCTCCGAAAGGTAGAAGCGAATCATGTCTGGAACGTAGGCGTAAACGACTTTGTCGTCCGCAACACCGGTTCCAATTGCGTTGACCAGGGTCACGTTGCCCTTGCGATAGGCGTCCACGAGACCGGGGACTCCCAGCAGGGAATCGCGCCGGAAAACTTTGGGATCGAGGAATTGATCGTCGATCCTTCGGTAGATGACATCCACCGCGACCGGCCCTTTGGTCGTATGCATATAAACACGATCGCCCTCAACGACGAGATCCTGGCCCTCAACGATCTCGATTCCCATTTGCTGGGCGAGAAACGTGTGCTCGAAGTAGGCGCTGTTGTACTGGCCCGGTGTCAAAACCACGCAAACGGGATCGGTTCCCCCTTGTGGAGAGACGGATCGGAGCATGTCGCGAAGGGCTGTCGGGTAATGGGAAACCGGTTCGACCCGCATGCGCTGATACAACTGCGGAAAGGCACGTTTCATCGCCGCGCGGTTCTCCAGCATGTAGGAGACGCCTGACGGGCAACGGCCGTTGTCCTCCAAAACGCGGTAGGTTCCATCGTCATCGCGAATCAGATCCGATCCGCAGATGTGAATGTAGGCATTGTGGGGAAGATCGATTCCCACAAAATCCGGCTGATAGTGCTTGGCCGACTTGATGACCGATTCGGGAATGATCTTTTCTTTAACGATGCGGGCATCATGATAAAGATCATTGAGAAACATGTTGAGCGCCGTGATGCGCTGCTTCAGTCCTGACTCCAGGTGTTCCCATTCATGGGACGGGATGACGCGGGGAACAGGGTCGAACGGGAAAATGCGCTCCGTGCCCTCGTTGTCCGAGTAAACGGTGAACGTTACACCCTGCTCCAGAAACGAGCGATCCAACTGACGCTGTTTCTCCTCCATGTTCTTGCTGCTGAGCTTGGAGAATTCGCCGGTGATTTCCTCATACCAGGAAAACGGCCTTGTCGTACCTTTCTCGAACATTTCGTCGAAAAAGGTTTCAGGTTGGTAATTTTTGAACACGAAGACAGGGAAAGGGTGTGGGGTCAGACTGTAGCAGAGAGCGTGCCAAATACTCCCTTATTATTGAAATTGTGCTTTGCCTCAAAATTAGAAACCGCTGGGACGGGAGATTCGATGCGTCCTGAAAATTGGAGAAAATTCAACGTATTATACCTGTCTGCGATACCGCAGCATAGTAAGCAACATGTTTTTGGAAGAATTCCAAATTATGATCAACCACGCGATTGATCAGATCGTGCTTCAAAATGTCCCATTCTTCGACGGCGCTCCGCAATTCCGGAAGCAAATCCGGGTTCTGCTGCATCAACCAGCGGCGATTCAGAGCGCTCAAGTCGGGTTCCTCGGTCGTAGGGCTCAGGACCGATGGATTGGCCAATTGGAGAAAGCCGTGATCCTGGTGGATCGCTCTCAGCCAGAGATTCCACGGACGGTAGCTCAAAAAGTGCTGAAAGCTGGATCGGTCCTCCTTTAACCATGCGTTCTGCACCAGGAAACAAGCGGGATGTTGGGGGAAGAGACTGTTCTTCGGGAGGTCGATTCGATCCCAAACCGGAAGACTTTTCCGATTCGAGGCATCCAAATGATTGGGGAGAATGAAGGCGTGATCTTTCCAGTTGTCCGGAAGCTGCAGCGGTTCCATCAGGGCGGAACCCACGCTCATGAACATGACGAAGTCGGCAGTTTGGCGTTTGGCAACCAAATCGAGCCGGGAAAAGAGGTCAAAAAATCCGGAATCGACCGACTCGGTGTGGAGAGACGATAGCCCCTCCGGGATCGGGGGTGTCGGCCAAGGGCTCACCAGCGTCGCGGAATGAAAACTGGCGAAGTCGACTTTGCTGGACTGCAGCGTGTGCTCCAGATCGATCGCCTTTCCGCTGAGATCGATCAGGACCAGATCCACGTTGGCCATGGCTGGATCGTTGACCGGTTCCTTCCCTAATTCGAAGGTTTCAAGCGCTTCGTCCCATTGCTCAGCTGCCTCAATCTCGTCGATTTCCTCGGCAGCATCGTGAACGATTTTCAGCAACTCATCGGCCTGCACTTCCACTTCGGCGGCACTGCGGCGAGTTGCCTTCCAGCGGAGAAAGCGTTTGGCAATTTCACGGCCCTTGCGGGTTTGGCCTTTGAAAAAGTAGCTGTGGCTTTGGCTTAGCTTCTCCTTGTCATACCAGGGCGCATTTCGGTAGTCCTCGGTTTCGTTGACCAGTTCATCCAACCACTCTACCAGTTTGCCGACGTCTCGATCCGCTTTTCGCGCGGCCTTAACTTTGGAGCGGAGGTTTTCGACCTGTTGCTCAAGTTGCCGGAGTTTGTTCATTTCCGTTTCGACAATGCTTGGGCAAAGAGATCCATCTCTGACTTGGCGGCGGCGGCAACCGTGTAGTTGGCCGCCGTATCAATCGCGGCTTTCCGCATTTCAGCATGAGAATCCGGATTGGCGAGAAACTCTTTCGCGGTCTTCAGGATCGCCTCGCGGTCGGAGGTGTCGACGATGAAGCCGTCTTTGCCGTCGGTTGTGTATTCGCCGGGGCCGCCATTGGCAGGGACGACCGGAACGCAGCCGCAGGCCATGGCTTCAAGGGCGGTTCGGCCAAACGCCTGATAAGTCGAGAGGTCAAGGAACAGCGTGGATTGACGAAGCACATCTGCCACTTCCTGGCGGGTCAGGACGCCGCGAATTTCGTCAATTCCATCCTGGCCGGTCGACTCCCAGAAGGGATCGTCCTTCGCGCAGCCAAAAACGACGACCTTGATCTTGTCTCCCAACTCCTGCTTTAAAGCCTTCAAAACGTCTGCGGTCAGCTCGGGGGAACGCCTCGGTGTTGCCGGCCGAATCATCGCGGAAACGACGAGCGGGCCTTTCGTGGCTTCATCGGACGGGAAATACACCTCGTGATCGATGCTGGGGGAAACCTTGTGCATCTCCACGCCTTCCTTCTCCTTGAGCGTATCGCAAAGCCATTGGGTCTTGGCGAAGCAAAGCGCGTTGGGAACGGCCTGATAGGATTTCCGCGCGCGGAGATAAAGAGCATCGCTCTCGTCGTAAAAGAGAGGCTCGTAATCCTGAATATAATAGGCGGGAACGATGTTTGGATGAAGCGTGGAAATGTGCTTCAACAAATCAACCGACGTAAACAAGGTGGCGACCACCACATCAAAGGTTTCCGCATACGCCGCCAATTCATACTGACTCTGGTAAGGATAAAATCTTCCCTTGGGGTAACCGGGATACTTGGAAGCGTAGAAGTCGGCGTGTTCGTCGCGAATCGCCATTTGGGCGAAAACTCCCAATTCGCAAAGTCCGTTCGTTTCCTGAACAATGGAGTGGGTGCCGCCTCCGTCGCCTTTGAAGTCGAGCAGAAACAAAACCCGAAACGGCACCTTGTGCGTCTGAAGGTCCTTGAACTTTTCGCGGATGACCGCCAAATCCGGATGCTCGCGGGTCACGGTGCAGGCATCGCCGAGATTTTGCTCGCCGACCTTGTCCTTCAATAGCTGGGTCGCGGCTTTGGAGAGCACCTTTCTCCGTTCGTGAGTGAAGCTCTTGCTCTTGGCGTGAAACACATAGGCGTCATCGGCGACGACCAGCTTGAATCCGGCATCGCGGGCGCGGAGGCAATAGTCGTTCTCCTCACCGTAGCCTTTGGGAAACGTCTCCTCATCCAGGTAGCCGATCGTGTTCATGACCGCGCGTTTGATGACAAAACAAAAGCCGTTGATCAACTCCACCTGCGGATAGGCGGGCTGATGGCGAAGCAGGAGAGAACTGCCGACATCATCGACCGTGATTCCTTCCGGCAACTCGTTCACCTCCCAGTCCCCGACATCCGCGAAACGTTTCGGGACGGATTGCCAGCTCGCGGCATTGGAGAGCGGTCCCAGTATCCCGATTTTCTCGTCCGCCTCGCCACAGGCGACCAGCGTTTCGAGCCAAAGATGGGGAACGATCGTGTCGCTGTTCAACAGGACGACGTAGTCGGCGTGCGTATGGCGCAATCCCTGGTTCGCGGCGATGGTGTAGCCGCGCGCCTCGACGTTGCGGATGATGTCGGTCGGGACCAGCGCATTCTCGGCAAATTCCTCCAGGTAGGTGCTGGTTTCATCGTCGGAACCATCATTCACCAGCACGATTCGCTGCAGTTTCGGGGAACGCGCGACGATTGAATCCAGACAAACCTTCACGTCGCCGAGCGCGTTGTGAACGCAAATCACGATCTCAATGGTCGGCGTGAGAAACGGAACGTGCAGCGCCTCATCCTGATCTTCGGGCCGGTCCAAATCCGAGACTTGGAGGATGGTGTCAGGCACATTCGGCTCCCACTCCTTCTCGCTCTTGACGAGAAGTTCCTCGATTTGCGTGACCCGCTTGTTCCCAATCAATCCCGCGACACTGGCCTTGAGCCGCTCAACCGATTCGCGAATCTGCCCCATCAGGTTTTTGGCCCGCTGCAGCGCTTTCGTCTGATTCTTCAGGTCACGAACCAGGTCCTTCTCCCGCTGGTGCGCGAAATAAGCCCGTTGCCGTTGGACGTTGAACAAATGGTAGTTCTGCCAGCGCGATTCCCGGAGCGCAGCACGCAATCGGCGGATCTCCGTGCTTTCGGGATTGTTGGAAGAATCTTCGTTGGATGAGGAGTCAGACACCGTTGGACGATTCGACAGCCAGCAGCGCTTTCAAGTGGAATGTCGCTCGATCTGGAATTGGATTTTAGGGCATTTGAAGCGGAGGCGTCGCCAATGTTGCGGGGAAACAGCTCTAGACGATCACCGTATCAAAATGCTCAGGAATATGGAGCGCAAATTGTTCGTCCGCTTCGGGGATGTCCCGCAACGCAGCCGCTTCGCCGACTTTCGCCAATCCATCCGTATTGCTCGCATCGCTCATTTCGCGCATGGGGACCGCCTTTTTGACGATCGCGGGCGGAAGCCCCAGTTCCTCCAGATACTTCTCTTCCAGCATCGCGTCATAGCGCACGTAGTGCAGCAGCGCTTGGCCGCCGATCAGGTCCTCATAGCAATCACCGATCTCCGAATCGATTTCCCAGCAGGTCGGCGAAGTCGAGAAGGACTGCATCAGCAACTGGTTCTGCCAGTTCGCGTCATCCATCAGCATTTGC
>TARA_R110002096_G_scaffold18480_1_pt1 | contig 12211 bp, 17 predicted proteins | sample TARA_R110002096 | Tara Oceans TARA_R110002096 (sample SAMEA4397295) | marine metagenome | biome: Polar Biome; feature: [DCM] deep chlorophyll maximum layer (ENVO:01000326); material: water (ENVO:00002006), including particulate matter (ENVO:01000060) such as... | depth 35 m | reverse complement strand
TTTTAATGTAATATTTCTATTAGTTATTAATACAGGTAAATCTGCGGTAATACTATCCTTTGATAATCCGTTTAAACTTCTAAATGAACTACTGGATATACCATTTAAACTTCTAACAGACATTTATATTATAATAATATATTTTTAATTAAAGTTTTTTACAATATTTTTTTATATTACAATAATATATAATGGAAAATATTAATGAAGAAGTATTGAAGCATATTGAAGTTAATGAAGTAGAACCGAAAGAACCTATGGAAAAACCGAAAAAACCAAGAACTCCTAAACAAATAGAAGCATTAAAAAAAGCACAAGAAAAATTAAAAGAAAAGCGTGAATTAAAGAAGAAGGAAAAAGAAGAAGAAAAAGAAATTAAACAATATAATAAAAGTTATGGTGTTAAAGATGATAAAGAACATTTAAAAGAGGATAGTGATGATGATGTTATTGAATATGTTAAAGCACCAAAGAAAAAAAAGAAGACTAAACCAAGAATTATTGTTGAAGATGATAGTAGCGACAGCGACCAAGAAATAGTAATTAGTCGTAGAAGAAAAAGTAAATCAATTAAACAAAAACAACAATTAGAAGGATATTCTAATGATGTAAAAGTAGAACAAAAGAAAAGCGAACCAATAAATATACCCGATATTGATGAAGAACCTTCTATGGAAAAACCGAAAAAACAAAGTAAATCCGTAGAACCTATTGTAAAAGAACAAAAATATACACGAGAACAAATTTTAAGAGCATACGGATTATAAAACCTTTAAAAAAGGTTAGTCCAAAATAATTAATTTTTGTTAAAACTTTTTTCTAAAAAGGTTATATATGACTTACAAAGAAGATTTCAATAAAAAATATGGATATAAAAAAGATAAATCCCATTCATTAAAAGAAATTAGTGATATTACGGGTTATAAATTAAGTGGAATAAAAACTATATACTCAAAAGGTCAGGGTGCTTATTATTCTAATAAAAAATCCGTAAGAAAACATATTAAAAGTGATGAAGAATGGGGGATGGCGAGAGTATATGCTTCCGTAAATCCAAAGAGTAAAGCGTATAAAATTGATAAATCACATTTAATCAAAAAATAATATTACATATATTATAATGAAATTATATAATCCCGTAAAAAGTGATAGAAAACATAAAAAATATATGGTAATGACTAAAAAAGGTATAATACATTTTGGGGATAAACGATATCAACAATTCAAAGATAAGATAGGATTGTATAAACATTTAGACCATTTAGACCCGAAAAGGCGTGAGTTGTATTATAAAAGACACGGAGATAGAAATACAAAAAATAAAGAAACGGCAAAATACTGGTCTCATATAATATTATGGTGAAAAAAATATATTATATATATTATGGATATTGAAGAAATAAATGTAAAGGGTTGTCCCGAACTAAAAAAATTCAACTTTAATTGTGATGATATAATTGATGCGGATATACCTAATCCTCTCCCAGGTTCAAATGAGGGTTGGTTTCGTATGGCGGTGATAGGACGCAGTGGAAGTGGAAAAACTAATTTACTACGCTGTTTAACCGAAAGAGGCGGTAAAAATAAAATATATTGTAAAAGATTTAGTAATGTATTTTATATATCTCCGTCAATAAAAACTATGGATAATAAACCGAAATTAAAAGAAGAAAACTTTTATACAACTTTAAATGATTTACCGAAAATATATGATAAGATAGAAAAAGAAGACGATTATGAAGGGCGTAGTTTAATTATTATGGATGATATTAACCACGAATTAAAAAGAGAAGGACAAGATGATGTAAAAAGATTATTTTGTAATAATCGTCATATTGGTCGTCCTATTACTAATGAAAACGGAGATATTACCGAAGGCGGTGCTGTAAGTAGTATTATAATCGCACAACGACTAAATAATTTACCAAGACATATCCGTAGTCAAATTACCCACTGGTGTATATTCGACCCAAGACATACTAAAAGTGAATTACAGACTATTTTTGAGGAACTTATCCACTGCGATAAGAAAACTTATAATGAAGTATTAAATAGAGTATATAAAAAACCATATAATTTTATGTTTATTGATGCGAATAAATCAAAAATATATAATGGATTTAATACGGAATTAAAAATTAATTCAAATAATTATCTTTGATAATAATATAATATAATGCCTCACAAAAAAGGTCATAGCGATAAATCTGGTGGAATGAGTTGGATGGAAGCACTAAAAGCGTGGAACAAGAAACAAGGAGGAAAATATCAAATACCAAAAAAAGGAAGTAGTGGATATAATGAAGTTAAGGCGATGATGAAATAATTAACCTTTTGTAAAAGGTTAGTCCAAAATTTTTATCAAAACTTTTTTTAAAAAAGTTTATTTTCTAATATAATAATATAAATGAAACCTATTTTTAAATCAAGAAAAACTTTATCTGTTAGACAAAGAGATTTAATGAATACACATAAAAAACATCATACAAAGAAACATTTGGATTTTATGAAAAAGAAAATGTTAGAAGGTTATTGTTTCGAACAAGCACACGAACTCGCAAAAAAAAATATTGGTAAGTAATATATGATTGACCCTTTACTAATGCCTACAATATTAAGTATTACAATTCAAGGTATAATAGGAATTATTAGTCAAATACAACATAGCAGATGTAGCGAAATAAGGGCGTGTGGTATTGATTGTAAAAGAGAAGTCCCGAAAGAACAACAATCAGTCCCCGAAATTGAAGCACGGGAAGTTATTAATCAATAATATCTAATTTTTTTTTGTTATAATATAATATATGGAAGAAATAAAAGTTATAAAGGAAGATAAAATCAAGATTAAGAAAGATAATGATAAAAAGGTATTGAAAAAATTAATTAAAACTGATGAATGGGAAAAAGTAAAAGATATTAAAGAAATATATGATGAAATACGAGATTATGATATTGATAAAGAAGATATAGGATTAAATTGTTCTAAATATTTAAATAAAGTTGGAGATAGTGGATTATTTGAAATTGATGAATTATATAATACTTGTTATAGATTAAAAGCATTAAGACAAAAAAGATTAAAAAAAGAAAAGAAAGAAAAAGCACCTAAACAACCAAAAGGCGGAAGAGGTAGAGGTGGTGCTGGTGGTGTTAAACAAACAAAAGATACTGATATAGATAAAAGTAAAGTTCAAGATATAACAACTCAAATAAATAAATCAATAGATAAACATTTTAATAAAGAAACTGGTTCATTTGATTATGCTGGATTTTTTGCTGAAATATCTGGTTCTATATGTTTAAATGGTATTAAAAATGGTTTAACTGCTGTATCAAAAAGTTTTAAAGAAAATTGGGAAAAAATAGATGATATTGGATGGAGTGGTTCTGTATGGAATATAGGTAAAAATACGGCAACTGAATTAATGAAAGTAGTAGCACAATGTCCTAAACAAGCATTAGGATTAGCGGGTTTTACTTCTATTGGTTTAGCATTATCTTTTTTTAAATCAGTATTCGGTAGTATTGTTAATATGGTTAAAAGAATAGGTAATCCACCATCAACGGACGATGATGATGCCGATGATGATGCGGGTTCGGGTGCTGTTGGAACTGGTGGTGCTTCGGGTGGATTAACCCGTAGAACACCACAAGCGGGAGGATTAAGTTATACTGCTGATGATGTAGAAGCAAATAGATTAAATCAACAAGATTTAACACAAAATAAACAATCAAAACAAGCGGATTTAAATGCTTCTTTTCAAAATATAATTAAACAACAAAAAGAAAATGCCGTAAGACAAGGTAGAGATAGTGTTAATACTATAATAGAAACTGATATTAAATCAACCGACGCTTATGCTCCAAAACCCGAAAGACAAAAACAACCATCATCACAATACGGATTATTTCCTCCAACCGAAGATGAAATATTAAAAGATACTACGGAAGAAAATATTATTAAAGAACCCGAAACTACCGAGGAAACTATGATTAAAGATGATATGTTTAGACCAAGTCGTGGTGGAATGTTTAGTGGTATGGGATTTGATACGCAAAGAGGTGAAGAAACTGGTAAAGAATTTACGGGTAGAGCGGGTGGGAAAGAATTTTTAAGTGATGCTATGCGTGGTTATACATTATACAAATTTGGTAAAAAAGCGATGGATTATATGGGTAATCCATTAGTCGAACCACAACCAACACAAGTCCCCGCTGATGATGGATTAGGATTTGTTGATGCCGAAGATATACCAGATAAAGCGTTTCGTGAAAGCAGAGGTATTGATAAAGCACAAAGAACAAGAGATATAAAAAAATCGGGTGATGTTGCCCAACAAGACCCAACTACGAGAAAAATTGAAGAAGAAATTGATAATATGGATAAAGTAGCACAAGGTAGAGGATTATTTTTATCTAATGCTATGTCGGGTATGATGGGTAGTGATGGTTCTAAATTAGCACAAAACGCTATTAATCCCGCAGTATTATATTTAAGAGGACAAACCGAAAATCCTACGCTTAAATTACAATCAGTTCAATCACAAACAGAAGAACAAACTAATCCCGAAATGGAAACATTAACAAGACAAATGGATGAAGATTTAGATGTAATTAATAATATTATTGATAATCCTAATACTAAACCTACGGCACAAGAAAGAGATATTTTAGACGAACAAACGGAATTAATGCGTAAAGCACAAACTAATATAACACCTAAACAACAAGAAATTGTAAATAGGTTATATAATTTACATATGATGAATATACAAGATAGAGATACTCCCGAAGTAATTAACCCAATATTAAGACCTATGAGAGATGAACTTTTAGGAAATATAAGAGAAAGAGCAACTGCTAATACTATTACCGATGATATTATACAAAGTGTAGAAAATAGAGCAATAGAAGAACAAGAAAGAGCAACTGCTAATACTATTACCGATGATATTATACAAAGTGTAGAAGATAGAGCAGAAATGTATAGAAATTTTGAAGAAAATATAAGACCACAATTATTATCATTACAAAAACCACCAAGACAACCACAAGAATTAATGAGTAGAGCTTCAGTTCAAGAACCCGAATTAGATGTTAGAGAAGCAGATGCTTCTGCTATGTCCTTACAACCAAAAACAAGAGGAAGAAAAAAAGGTCAAACGAGTAGTGATATGAGAGTAGGAATGAGATTAATAACTGGTAATCCTAACCAAAATGATTTTGGATATAAAGAATTATTACAATTAAATAATCCTATAATAACACAATATATAAATGAATTAATAACTAATAGACCTACTGGAAGCACTACATCAAAATTATCAAAAGAAGAAGGTAATGAATTATTAAAACGATTAGGAAAAAAATAATATATTAATTAAATATATGACTTATACAATAGAAAAAATTAATCCTAAAAAAAAGGTTAATGAAAAAAAGAGATTAGAAGAATTACAAAAAGACCCGATGTTCGCAATTTTTGGAGATTATCAATCAAAATTAAATAATAATAATAAAAATTAATATATTATAATATAATATATATGTTTGGAGTATTAAGAAATTTAGCACGACCTTTTGTTGGAATTGGTAGAAAATTAGGTAATTTTTTTAGAATGGGTAGAAAAGTAAGTCCATTAATTAAAGATGCCCGTAATACTATGACTTTTGTTGATGTAGCACCTCCACAATTAAGAAGTAGAATGTTGCCCGTAGGTGAAGTAAATTTCGGTCAAGGATTTTATCCTACTATGAGTGATGCCGTAAGTAATTATAAATATCCTAATTAAAAATATTATGTTATATTATAATATATTATGTTTGGTATGTTAAGGCGATTATCACGCCCATTTATGAGTATTGGTCGTAAAGTTGGTAATTTATTCGGGTTAGGTAGAAAAATAGTTCAACAAGAAAGAGTAATTGAAAGAGGCGGTAAATTAGCAGAAGTAGGAAAAGATTTTGTTAATGTGCCCGTATTTGAAAAAAATTTTAGAGGTGAAAGATTTTTTACGGGTGCTGATGAAATAGGTAAAAGTGGAGCATTTACTAATACTGGTATGGGTCAGGGTTTTAATAGAAATGTTAGAATACCAAATTATAATCCCGAAATGGCGGAATACGCCACTAAATATAGAGATATTTGGGGTCAAAATGTAATAAGAGATTAATAAAATCTTTGTATAATATATAATGCCGTTTGTAATTAAAAAATTCAAAAAGGGATTTAAAGTATATAATACTACAAAAAAGAAATATTATTCTAATGAACCTATACCGAAAAAAAATGCCGAAGCACAATTAAGAAGATTAACATTTTTAGTTGGAACTGGTGATAAAAAAGATGTAAAAAGAAATAATCCATTAAAGCGTAATAAACTTAAACCATCGTAATACAATATTCGGGTAAGTAATATTTTTTAACAAAATAAGATTTATATTTTGGAAATCTACACGCTTTAAATGGATATTGTTTTCTATTCTCAATTTTATTTATCATCCATCTTAAAAAATTACCACATTTTTTTTCGCCTTTAATCATATTAGTCCAATTAGTATATCCTTTGAATGTTCTTCTTATAATAGGAATATAATAATCAATAATCTCGTGATTATTTTGTGTTTCTATTTCTTCACCATCCTCAATATCTAATGGGATTTTACCACCACCATAAAAATAATAATTGTTTTCTTTATCGTCAAACCTTACATTTTCTAATTTACTGATAATATCTCTAATAAGGTTTTTTGCTTTATCTTCTTCAAATGAAACATTCATCTTATATATATATACAATATATTTTTTAAATAGTTTATATTTATAATTAATTTAATTATTTAAAGATTATATAACAATATATATATATACTATGGATAAGCATAATAATATACAATTAATCAATAATGAAAGTAAAAGGATTATTAATGAACTTGATAGAATAGAAAAATATAAAGATAAATGTAATAACAATTATTTACTTAAAATGGATGGCGATGAAAGAAAAGAAATTAATAATGAAATTGATGATTTAAAAAAATATCATAAACAATTAATATCAAATTATTTATTCCATTATCATACCAGCATCTAAACCACTATCATAATCATTACTATTTGGATTATTTAAATGAGTATGATTATCAAAAGTATTATTTATATAATTATTAAATACATCATCAGTAATCTCATATTCATAATTTAATACTATTTTTATATTATTACTGATATTTATAAAATAATTATTACAAGAATAATTATCATTATAAGGAGATACTGGATAAATTTTTTTTCTCAAAGGGTTCATCTTTTTATATTCATATCTTCCAACAGTACAATTATAACCTAAATAATAATATTCCATATTAATAAATTTTCTTGATATAGTAAAACTTTTTACACATATAATAAAATTACTACAATCACTAATATATTTTTTATTTATAACATTTTCAATCCCAGCGTTCATATATATTGTATATATCACCAAGTCTTTATATATAATTAATTTATATATATAAATAAACATACTTAAAGATATGTTAATATATATAATTATAATGAGTGAAAACGAAAATAATAATATAATATATAATATGGATATCCCCGATTTACCGAACGATAAAATATATAATACTAAAACTAAAAGGGTAAATACCTTAAAATCCGCTTTAAAAAATATAAGGAGTGGAAAGTATAATTATAAAGATTACATTAATAAAAAATTATTGTTTAATACCAAAGATAAAGTTTATGTAGAGAATAAACGAGCGGAAAGAAGATTAACCAAAATTGAAAAAAGAAATATTAAAACTGCTAAAATAGAAAAAGAGAAAAAGCAGAAACTGGCGATAGAAAAATTACAAAAGAATTTAAATAATCCTATGCCTTCTAAAAAATCCTTATTATCAAATATTAAGAAAAAATATGATAATGCCCCAAAATCACAATATTCATCTATATCACCACAAAATATAGCGAAAGTTCGTAGTCAAACGGCGGTTTATACTAATGGTTCAGTATTGGATGTTATAAAAGATTTAGTTTATAGTGTTGGAAAAAATACTAAATATGTATCCCGTATATGGTTTATTGATAATACTACTGGAAAACAATTTTCATCACCAGTTAGAGCGTATCAATCCGTAGATGATATTATGAATATTATAAAACAAATTGTATCCAGCGATGAAGCATTTGATATATTAAATAGTGATATTAATATTAAATATTATGATGTCCCGAAAGGTGAAGGTTCAGTAAAAATACCGAAATGGTTAGAGAAAAAAAGAAGCGTATGTCTAATCAAAAACAAAGATGATAAATGCGGACATATAGCGTTTTTATTAGGTAAGGCATCACCCGAACAACGAAAATATCTAAACTCCTCAAAAGGTAATAAATTATTATATACTCATATTGACGAGTTAATATCAAAAACGGGATTAAAAAACGCCCTAACATTTTGCGACTTTAATATTATAGGAGAAAAATATAATTACAATATTACTATATACGGAGATTTTCATACTATATTATATGAAACCGAAATAAAAGAGGATAATATGGATATGTTCTTATTTTGGGATAGTAAAGAAGAACATTATCATTTAATAACCGATATTCAAAGATTTATGAGTGATGAGAATGGTAATTATAAATATTGTAGTATATGTAAATGTAGATTTACAAGAAAACAATTTGATTATCATAAATGTAAAGGTTTAAGTTGTAATTTATGTTTTAAACAATTTAACACAATAGAAGAATTAAATAATCATAAGAAATTAAAAAGTGATATGTCTTGTCCGTGTTGTAATTTAGTATGTCGGGGTAATGAATGTTTATACAATCATTTAAAAGGAACTGATAAAAGAAAAGGATGCGTAGGTAAAAGTTGGTTCTATCCTTGTTGTCTTCATAAAGGTCATTCTATTAGTCAGTGTTGGGGAAGACCCGAAGATAAAGCAATACATAAATGCGACCATAAATATTGTAGTAAATGCGATGATTATTTACCACGAGAACATAGATGCTTTATTAAACCCCGAAAACTTAAAGAAAAATGGATAGACAATTTAATCGCCTTTGATTTTGAAAGTAGATTTGATAATGAAGGTCGCCATTATGTTAATTTCATAGTAGCAAAAGAACGACTTTCTAATATTACTAAAATATGGAGATATGAAAAAGATAAAGATATTTTACAAGAATTTATTGATTGGTGCTTTACGAAAGAACATACCACATTTATAGCACATAACGGGAAAGCGTATGATACTTGGTTAATACATAGAAAAATATGTTCTTCAAAAGGTAAAAGACCAAATAAATTAATTATGGCGGGTAATAAAATTATGTATATGAAAATTAATACTATATGCTTTATAGATAGTATCAATCATTTTAGTATGGCGTTAGAAAAAGTCCCCAAAACATTCGGTTTAAATGAGGATGATTATAAAAAAGGATTTTATCCATATTTATTTAATACCGAAGAAAATTGGACTTATGAGGGAAAAATACCCGATAAGAAATATTATAATTATAATGCTATGAAACCAAAAAAAAGAGATGAGTTTATGGAATGGTGGGATAAAAAGCGTAATGATAAGTTTATATATAATCACGCACGAGAAACCGAAGAATATTGTATAAGTGATGTAGAGATATTATTAGAAGGTTGTAATAGATATTCAACAATAGGATATGAACTTACGGGAATAGACCCATTAACTAAAACAACCATAGCGAGTTGGGTAATGAATACATATTTAACAAAATTTTATGATTTTGAAAAAACACCTATCGCCGTATTAAAAAAAGATGAATATGATTTTATTAAAAAATCGTTTCACGGCGGAAGAACCGAAACTATTAGAACATATAGAAAATGGACGGATGAAGAATTAAAAGATGGTAAATGCGGGAGATATGTGGATATTACCAGTTTATATCCAGCGGTTCAATTTTACGATGAAATGCCGTGCGGAGAACCTAAATGGGTAGAAAATATAAATTATGAATATATTAAAAATAATTACGGATTTTATGAAATAGATATAATTATGAATAATAAAGAGTTTATCTCTCCATTAGTAAGTCATTTTGACGGAAAATTAACCGCCGATGTAGAAGATAAATTCAATAGAGTTTTTCATTCAAAAGAAATAATTAATGCCGTAGAAGTAGGTGGATGCGTAGTTAGTAGAATACATAAAGGATTAGTATTCAATAGCACGAAAGATATGTTTAAAGAATTTGTATCTACATTTTTAAAAATTAAAGTTGAAGCATCGGGAGAACCATCATTTTATAATCTTAAAGATAAGACTAAAAGAATTAAATGGGAACAAGACCATTTAAATAAATATGGATTTATACCTAAACCCGAAAAAACAGAGAATAGCGGATTAAGAGCAATCGCTAAAATGATATTAAATAGTTTATGGGGTAAATTCGGTCAAAGACCCGATATGCCTACGGATAAATATATCGCACCCGATAAAATGAAAGAATGGTATAAATTAATATATTATGCTAAAAACGACCAAATAGAATTAAAAGCGGATGAAGTTTCTGGCGACCATATATTCGTAAGTTATATAGATAGAAGAGAAAGCGTTAATAATACATTAGGTAATACCAGTATAGCAATCGCTGCTTCTACTACGGCAAATGCGGGTATAAGATTATATACGGAATTAAAGAAACTTGATAAAAGAGTTCTATATCACGATACGGATAGTATCATATACGAATATATACCCGAGGAATATAATATCCAACTCGGGGAGTATTTAGGAGATTGGACTTGTGAAACCGATGGAAAACCGATAGATGAGTTTGTATCCCCAGGTGCTAAATCATACGCTTATAAAGTTAATAAAAAAGTTAAAGATACTAAAATGAAAGGTATTACTTTAAATTATGCTAATGGTTTAAGAATACAATTTGATACTATGCTTGAATTAGTTAATGGTGAAAAAGATAAATTAATTACAACCGAAAATATAAGATTTAATAGAGATAAAACAGATACATCAACATTAATAACTACGCCTATGATTAAAGATGTATCTTTGACTATGGATAAAAGAGATAGAAATGGATATTGGACTTACCCGAAAGGATATGTAAATTAAAATATTGTATAATATTATAATGGATGGTTCTTTTCCCTATATAGATACTGAAATTACAAAAGACGAAGTAATTAATCAATTTGAAAAATTAAGAGATATTAAATTTAATACCAAAAAACCTATACCTATGGTTATAATGGGTAATAAAATTATACATAAATTTTTTGATAGACAACACGCTAAATTAAAGCGTAAAGGAATAAGTTATATTGATATATGGAATACTAATAAACCACAAATAAAAAGAGCGTATGAAAGTTTAAAATACCCAAAACCTTATACGCCTAAATTATTGCGTCGTGCTATGGAACATATCAATTATATAAGTATTTTTAAACCCGCAGTTAGTTCTTATATAGTTCAAAGATATAAACCCTCATACGCATTATTCTCTCCCCAAATGGGGTGGGGTGAGATAATGGTTGGGGCATTAGCAAATGATGTAAATTTTATAGGTATTGATAGTAATAAGGAAAGTAAAACATCTTACGACAAAATGATAAAAACATTACAACCATATTTTAATTCAAAAATAACCTTGATATATAAAGATAGTAATAAAGTTAATTTATCAAAATATAAATATGATTTAGTATTGGTTTCACCTCCATATGAGGAAATAGAAAAATACCCAAATCAACCCGAATATGATGATTTCTATAATGATTTTCTAATACCTTCAATAAAAAAAACTTATGAAGGTTTAATGAAAAACGGACATATGGTATATAATGTCCCAGTTTATATGTATAAACGAATTGCGAAAGATTTTAGACCTGCGGATGAAAAGATACAATATCCATTAGCAGAATTACGGAAAGGATACAATAAATATATTGAGTATTTATATGTATGGAAAAAATAATTACGGATTATATAATTCATAATTTTAAAAAAAATTACGGATTAAAGAATTCATAATTTTAAAAATGCGTTTCGGGATTTTTCCGTAATTTTTAAACGATTTTTTAATTTTAAGTAAATCCTTTAATAATTATAAGTAAATGCTTTAATAACCTTTTTTTTTCCTTCGGTTTTAAAATGCGTAATTCTCTTATACCCTTAC
>TARA_R110002096_G_scaffold242468_5_pt1 | contig 12213 bp, 9 predicted proteins | sample TARA_R110002096 | Tara Oceans TARA_R110002096 (sample SAMEA4397295) | marine metagenome | biome: Polar Biome; feature: [DCM] deep chlorophyll maximum layer (ENVO:01000326); material: water (ENVO:00002006), including particulate matter (ENVO:01000060) such as... | depth 35 m | reverse complement strand
CGACGCGGAAGGGCTTCTGGACGAAGTCGTCCGCGCCCAGGTTCAAGCCTCGCACTCGATCCGGAACGGTGTGGTGCGCCGACAAGTAGATGACGGGTGTTGCGTCGCCCAAGGACCGCATGTCCTCGAGGAGATCCCAACCGGTGCGACCGGGCATCTCGACATCGAGCAGGACGAGGTCGAAGGTCGTGTCCGCCAGGCGCGCTGCGGCGGCGTCGGCTTCGTACACGTACGTGCACAGAATGCCCTCGCGCTCCAGCGCTCTTTGAACGAGACGGCAGACACCGTCGTCGTCATCGACCACCAAGACTTTCATGGTGTGCGACCTGGGTGCGGGCTTCGACGTGCTGTGGGTCTCGATCATCAAGCGATACCGAATCTCTTCAACTTGCGATACAGGGTGCTCTTTCCGACATTAAGTAGGCGTGCAGCCTCTAGTTTGTCCCCAGAGCACTCATCCAGGGCCCGCAAGAGGGCCTTCTTTTCGTAGAGCTCGAGACTAACGGGATCCTCGGTCGTGATTTCCCAGTGCTGCAGCCCCAGGCTGGGCCGGCGGTGCTCCACCGAGGGCATCGGGTGCAGCGTGTGAGATGTATCCGGATCCTCCAGGCTGTTCGTAGGGCGCTTGGGGAGGTCACGCTCGAGCGCTCGCAAGGAGCGGCTCAAGTGAAGGACCTCGATCTCACCGCCTTGCGCGCGGGCACAGGCCTGTTCGATGCAGTCCTCGAGTTCACCGATGTTGGAAGGCCAGTCGTAACGCATGAGAACGCTCAAGGCGCTTTCCTGGATCCCCGTGACGCCGTTGGACGGACCGTAACGCTCGATGAATGCCTGGATGAGTGTGGGCAGGTCCTCGACGTGTTGCATCAAGGTCGGGATGACGATGCGGTGGTGGCTGAGCATCTTGGCCAGGTCAGCGAGGAAGCGTCCCTCGGCCACGAGGCTCTCGAGAGAGGTCGAACTGGTGGCGATGATGCGCGAGACCAGGGGCGTGCGGCGGCCCGTGCTCGTCAGCGCGCCCTGGCCCAAGAGTTCGAACAACCGTCCTTGCAAGCGGAGCGAAAGCCTGCCGATCTCGTTCAGCACGAGCGTGCCATCGCGTGCGGCGACGAGCATGCCCGGTCCGGCGTTCGAGTCCTTGGCGCCTGGAGCGCTGGGACCATCTCCGAAGAGCTGTTGCTCGAGGGTCGATTCACCCAATGCGCCGCAGTGCGCTTGGTAGAACGGTCCCGAGGACTCGCCCGTGTAGTGCAGGATGCGGGCAGCACAACACTTGCCGGTGCCTCGATCGCCCAGGATCAGAACCGGTTCGCGGGAAGGTGCGAGCTCCCGAAGGCGATCGCGCAGGTTCGTGCGGGCGCCGCTGGTGCCGACCAGAAGGTTGGGCGTGTAGAGGGAGTGCGCAGCTTCGTTGAGAATGCCCTGCTCGAGCCGTGCGGCGTCGGTCATGGGCTGGTCGCGACGCTGGGTCGCGTCCTCGAGCAGCACGACGCGCAACATGACGCCACCCTCTTCACCGCCGAAGGGAGCCGGGACGACCGACGCACGCAGAATGCGAGCCCGTCGATCGCGCCGCGCACTGACTTCGAAACGGAACCCTTCGCGGGCCACGCTGTGCGCATCGCGGACGAAGGCCTCGAGTCCGGTGTTGGGCGTGATCTCCGCCAGGTGTTTCCCGACCAGATCGCGACCGAGCATGTCCACGGCGCCGCGGTCGGCGTTGCGCAGTCGGCCTTCGCCATCCACCAAGAGGACACCGTCCGGTCTGGCGGAAACGGCGGGGGTCGGAAGCGTCTTGGCCGGGGCCGTGCTTTCGCTGCGGGCGCCCTCGTCCTCGAGCCGGCGACAGCGCAGCTCGAGCTGACGGGCCGTTTCGCGCAGCTCGTCCTCGCGCCGCTTGGCGCGCAGGTGAGTGGAGAGCACGCGGTCGAGGTGTTCCAGCTGCTCCCGCGGAAGGAAGGTCTGGCAACCGGCGTCGTACATCGCCTCCGCGTCCGCGCCGGAGCGGGACCGGCTGAAGACGATCAAGGGGACCGAACGCAGCTCGGGAACGGCCTTGATCCGGCGGCAGACCTCGGCCGCACTGGCGCCCGATTCGAGCTCCGCGGCCAGCAGAATGGCCTCGTACGGGGTCGCACGGACCTCGACGATGCCGCGGGCACCCGTTTCGGCGACGTGGACCTCGAAACCCTGGTCCCCCAATCGGCTCGTCTGGATCAGACGCTCTCCGGGGTCCGAATCGATCAGTAGGATGCGTGTCATGAACGATCCTCGTGGATGGCGGGTTTCTCTCTCCTCATCACAGGTCCTCGGGCTCTAGGATTCCGTTCCCCATGAATACGATTCGCCCGCGATGGAACACCTGGACTGCAGGAGGCCCGACCCTCGGTCGGATCGAGTGAGCTGGCGCGCGGGGAACATGGGAGAGGACGGTGAGTGCCTTCGTGACGATCTCTTCGGCGAAGATGTCGAACGCGTGATCGACCGAATTCTCGATTCTGCATCGGTTCTGTCCGTTGCCGAAACACTTCGCTCTCAATTCGATGGGGAACTCGCCCGGCGCATCGCGACGCTCCGCGAATTGCGACTTCGTGCGAAACGACGCTTTGGAGAGGATGTTCCTCCATTCTTGACGGCCAGCGGGCTGGAGCAGGCGACACATCCGAGACTGGCGTCCCGCCGCTCGGACGAGATTCACTCGCAGATCGGGCAGTCCCGCATCTGGGATGCAACTTGCGGGATCGGGGTCGATGGACGTGCCTTGGCGCGGGGTGGTTCCCAGGTCGTCCTCGGAGACCTGGATCCGGAGACGCTTTCGTTCGCCCTCGAGAACATGCGGCGCGCCGGTCACCGTGGCTGGGCGGTGCGTGCGGACGCGCGGACGCGAGCGGTCCAGGCCGACGTGGTGCTGCTGGACCCCGATCGGCGCGCGGCCGGCAAGCGCAGCCTCGATCCTGAGGCGTGGAGTCCGACGCTGTCGGAGTCGCTCGAGATCGCGGCACGCTTCGACGGCGCGTGTCTGAAACTGGCGCCGGGCCTCGACCCGCTGCTCCTGCCCGATCTGCCGACGGACTGGGTGAGCGTCGACGGCAGCTTGACCGAAGTCACGGTCTGGGCGGGGAGTTTGGCCGTGCGAGAGTCGAACCTGCGCCGCGTCCTCGCGCTCAAGTCGGACGGCACGGAGGTTCGCTTCGAAGGTCGCCCGACCACGATCGATGCTTGGGAGCCCGAGGACGCGGCGAACGTGACTTGGCTGGCCGTGCCGGACCCCGGCCTCTTACGCTCGGACCTGCTCGCCACACTCGCGGAACAACAGGGCCTTCGTCCGTTGGCTCCCCAGTTGGCCTGGTTGGGTGGAACGCATCCGCCGACCTCGCCGCTCCTCCGCGGGCACCCCGTCCTGGGGAGCGCGCCCCTGGATCGCAAGAAGGTCCGTGCGCTGTTGGGCGAGCACGACGTCGGAGCGGTCACGGTTCTCAAGCGAGGTCACCCGGATCTCGCCGAGGTCCTGGCCCGCCGATTCCGGGGTCCGGGCTCCAAGCCTGGGCTGCTGGCCGTCGGCCGGTTGGAACGGGGTCACCGCGCTTGGCTCATCGGGCCAGCGGCAGTCTGAACCCTCGTTCCAATCCCCCACCGAGGGTGGGAAGGGCCTCCTGGAGGCCGCCAGAGGGGGTCCTGCGCATTCCCGGCCAGTTCCACGCAGTCTCGCGGGTTCCCACTCAGGGGCGACGGGCGCCCCGTCCGATGGGGTTGGTGGGCGATGAGGGAATCGAACCCCCGACCTCCTCGATGTAAACGAGGCACTCTGACCGCTGAGTTAATCGCCCGCTCCAGGACGCGAGGCCAACACCGGACCTCGCAGCAGACGGTATCCTGCCGCGCCGCATCCCGCCAGACACCACGGAATCACGAACGAACGTCGATTTCGCCCCGAAACCAGCTTTCCCCGCTACCTGCCCCTCTCTCATCATGCGCATTGCCGTCGTCGGAACTGGATACGTAGGCCTCGTGGCCGGCACTTGCTTCGCGGAGAGTGGGAACACGGTCACCTGCATCGACATCGATCAGGCGAAGATCGATGGGCTCAAGAGCGGGGTCGTCCCGATCTACGAGCCGGGGCTCGAGGAACTGCTGAAGCGCAACTCGCGGGACGGCCGCCTCCTGTTCACGACCGACTACGCCGAGGGTATCGCCAACGCCCAGGTGTGCTTCATCGCGGTCGGGACGCCCACGGGCGAGGACGGCAGCGCGGACCTCAAGTACGTCCTGGCCGCCGCCGAGTCGATCGCCGAGGCCATGACCGGCTACATGGTCGTCGTGGACAAGTCGACCGTTCCCGTCGGCACCGGCGCCAAGGTGCGCGCCGTGATCGAGGCCAACACCGATCACCCGTTCGACGTGGTCTCGAACCCCGAGTTCTTGAAGGAGGGCGCCGCGATCGACGACTTCCTGAAGCCCAACCGCGTCGTCATCGGCTCCAGCTCGGAACGTTCCTCGCGTGTCATGGACGAGCTGTACGAGCCGTTCGTGCGCACCGGCAACCCGATCCTGCACATGGACGTCGAGTCGGCCGAGCTCACCAAGTACGCCGCCAACGCGATGCTCGCGACGCGCATCTCGTTCATGAACGAGATCGCGAACCTCTGCACCCGCGTCGGCGCGAACATCGACATGGTGCGTCACGGCATCGGTTCGGACGAACGCATCGGATCGCGCTTCCTGTTCTCGGGTGTCGGTTACGGGGGTTCCTGCTTCCCCAAGGACGTGAAAGCCGTCATCCACACCGCCGCGGACCACGAGTACGACTTCCGCATCCTGCGTGCGGTCGAGGACGTCAACGAGGCGCAGAAGCACGTCCAGTTCGCCCAGGTCACGGCCGAGTTCGGTGCGGACCTCACGGGACGCCGCTTCGCGGTCTGGGGCCTGGCGTTCAAGCCGAACACCGATGACATGCGCGAGGCGCCCGCCGTCGTGCTGATCGAATCCCTGCTCGGAGCCGGCGCAACGGTCGTCGTGCACGATCCGGAGGCCATGAAGATGGCCCAGGAGCACTATTTGGGCGATCGCGTCGAGTACGCGGACCGTCCGATGGACGCGCTCCCCGATGCGGACGCTCTGATCCTCGTGACCGAGTGGAACGAGTTCCGCCGACCGGATTTCGACGCCATCAAGGCCGCGCTCAAGCAGCCGACCATCTTCGACGGCCGCAACATCTGGCCGCGCGAGTCGGTCGAACAGCTCGGATTCAAGTACGCCGGCATCGGCCGCTAGGTCGGCCGCGCCACGTGCGCGGCACGACCACGCCGCTTCGACCGACGCGTGATCCCACGCGTCTCGTCCGTGCTCGGCCACGTGCGTCGTGGACGCGATCGCCGTGATGCGGTCGCCCGGACCGAGCCGATCGATCGCGCCGCGTCTCCCACGACGTCGCTCGGAGGTCCATTCCAGACCCTTCGGCCACACCCGGCCCGAGTCCACGAATCGAGCTCAAAACCTGGGTTTCGAGGCCTATCTGGTTTCGTCTACCGAACCCGGGTCGGCACCCTTCCCCTCCGAGAGCGGAGCGGGCACGGTTGGTGCTGCGGCACAACGGCTGACGCGTGACCGGCTGGCGCGACGCGCTGCCCAAGACCGGCCCGAGTCGCGAAGGTGAGGTCGGCAACGACAGAGGCGGCTCGTCCCCTAAGGAATGAACCGCCTCGAGTGATGTCGTCGCTATACCTGAAAGTGTCGCTCCACTGTCCGCGCGCCACGCATGTGGCATGCACCCAGGACGGTGTCGCAATCACCTTCGCCTGTTGTGATACCCCATCACGAGGGGATCGGGAAACATCCGAGGGCATGGAATCCAAAAAAAATATCGAAGCGATCGGAGGAACTTCGCGGTGCTCACCGATGTCGTTGGAGTCGCAACCTCGCTCGTTCCGCGCGTTCGTCACCGCGCATCGCATCGTGTTCGAAGTTCACGAGCAGTTGTTCGAGCAACGCACGCACGCGGTCCGATCGTTCTGGCACGCGTTCGCTGCGTGCGAGTGCCAACCAGGCGTCGACGCGCACGCTCGGAGTGCGCGCGGACTCCACGAGTTCGATCCAGGTGCGCTCCGCGACGGGAAAAAGTCCCTGTAGCGCATCCACAGACGCGATTCCGAGGCGTGCACGCTCGCGCACGCGCGGCCCGATGCGCACGTCGCGCGCCAGCTCCGCGTACGCGTCGCGCGCGCGCTCGAAGTGCTCGGACCGACGCCACAAGTGCGCGATCTCCAGTCGCATGCGTGCGTTCAACTCGATGTCGAAGCCCGTATCCGCGTACGTGTCGATCCACCGCTGCAACCAAGCGCGCGCCGTATCGAAATTGCCTGAGGCCGCGCAGAGGGCCGCTGTGGACAGCGTCGCCTCGCCCACATCTCTTGGGGAAAACGCGCCCGTCCAGGCGCGTTCCAGTTCCGCACACGCTCGCTCGACCAACGCGGCGCGTGCTTCGCCCGCAGCGCGCCGGGCACGTCCACGCAACGTGCGGGCCTTGGACAGGGCGTCGATGGTGGCCCGTGGAGCTCGCTCCGCCCGGGTCGCGCCGTGCCCCAGAACCAGCGCCAACAGCACCGCCACCACGCATGCGGCACGTTTCACGCTGCGCCGACCATGGCCTCGGAACCAGGACGTCCACGCTCGCGGCGCGACGGATTCGGAACCGGACAAGAAGGATCGAGGGCTCATCGTTCGCTCCTGGTGGCCTGCACGGATCCGACGCGCCTGAACCTTCGACGGGAACGTGCCTCGATCGCACGCAACGGATGGGACGGCTGGGTTCTCGGTGCACGGTCCGTGGAGATCGGGGTCAAGGGCGCCAGCACCGAGCCACCTCGTGCCGCAGGGCCTTGCGCAACTTGCGACGCGCTCGGAACAACCGTGTCTTGATCAACTCGGGGGAAAGCCCGCAGGCGAGCGACGTGGCGTGGCTGCTCCCTTCGCTGGCGTACCACGACTCGATCAACCTGCGATCGGAGACGGGGATCCGGCGCATCGCGGCGTCGAGTCGCATGCGCGCCTGGTCCACGTCGAGGTCGTAGCCGTCGATCCGAAAGCGCTCGTCCCCGTTCTCGGAGCGGCTGGCGGATTCACGACAAACGAGGGCACCCGTCAACTCGTCGTCCAACCCCACCAACGGACCGCGCAGCTTGCGGCGCAGATGGTCGTGCAGGACGTTCGCCGCCACGCGCAGCATCCAGGCCCGCTGACGCCCCTCCCCCGCCGGGCGAACGAATCGTGCCGCGCGGATCAACGTCTCCTGCTCCACGTCCGCAGCGAGGTTGGCATCCCGGCAGCGGCGCCCCAGCCAGCGCTCCAACATCGGGCGGAACTGTTCGAGCCCCGACCAGCCCGCGGTCGCGGGCGCGCCTGCAGGGCCCTGCGCCGTGGACGCGTGCGCCGTCCGTGATGAGCCCGCGATCGTCGCCGCGTGCGGTCCCGGGCGTACTCGTTCGGGCTGTGGGGCGGTTCCTGACTCGAGTGCAGCGCCTGCACCCGCAACGACGATCGTGTCCAGCATGGTTTCTCCGTGTTCGGGACGTCGGGAGGACGTCCACGCCGGAGAGACGTGCGGAATCGAGGCGCGGTGGCGGTTGGCCTGGACTGTGGAGGGAGGGCCACGCGAACGGCGCCTTCACAAATGGGGAACGGACGCCCCCCTCGCGGGGAACGTCCGTCCTGGATCCAGCTTCGGCTGCCGATGGCAGCGCAGCGGTCGATCAGGGCCTTCGCATGGACGGCTCCTAGCCGCGGCGGAACGCCTTGGCCTCACGTGCCCAGCGCGAGTCCGGGAAACGCGCGATGACCTTGCGGTACATCGACTGTGCCCGCGCAAGGCTCTGTTCGTCGCCCATGCCGTCGAACGAGCGGCCGGCGTAGTAGAACGCGGCGGGGACGTACTGGCGGTGCATCTCGTAGACGACGGTGACGCGCAGGAGCGCGAGCAGGGCCGTCTGGAAGTCCTCGGAGGCGTCCTGGCCACTGGCGGACTTGGCGGCGGCGGCCTCGTACAAGCAACGCCCGAGGCCGTAGTAAGCCGCGGCCAGACTGCCGTCCGAGGCGGTCTTGGAGAGCGTCACCTCGCGGAAGATGGACTCGGCCTCGCCCAGCTTGCCGGCCACCAGGTGGCCTTCGGCGATCGCGACCTGAACGCGCGAGCGGATGATCGGATACCCGCCGCGAGCGCGGGAGTCGAGGCTGGTCAGCTTGGTCTGAAGCGCGTCGCCTGAGAGGTTCGTGTCGAAGAGGACGCCGCGCAGGTCGTGCTCGAGCAACCACCGCTCACCCAGAGCGCGTCCGTCGATCAGCGCCTTGAACGGACCGAGCGCAGCCCGTGCACCGGCGGCGTCACCGGCCAGGAACAGGATGTCGGCCTTGATGGTGTGCCCCGTCGGCACGTGACGCGACTCGGGCGCCAGGCTGAAGAGATCGTTCGCGGCCTCGATGACCTGCTCGGGGGTTCCGATGTAGCTGAAGTACTCGAGGCGGTGGAACAGCGCGTAGTCCCGGGCCCACTTGAAGTTGCGCTCGGGCTCGTCGTTCTCGGCCAGGTAGGCCTCGAGGTCGCCGATCGCGTTGCCCCAGTCCCCATTGTTGGCGGCGGCGTCGGCCTGGTCGATCAGGTCCGGCTTCGTCGTGTAGACGATGCGGTCGACGTCCTTGGACGCGACCTCGCTGTTCTTGCGGCCCTCGCGATAGACGACGACGTCCATCCCTTCGGTCTGGATCTTGACTTCGTCGATCTTGCTGCCGGAAGTCAGGTGGATCGTGTCCGCCGTCGCAAGGGTGCAAGGCGTGAGCAGGAGGGCGATGAGGGAAGCGCGCATGGAAGTCGTCGGTGGGGTTCCGGAAAGCGAAGGACCAGAGGGGAAGGCCCCAGGGGAACGCTGCGATCGGGTCGCGGGTTCGCAAGTGCGGACCAGAACCTCGTCGTGAGGCCCAGGGGGAAGATCCGGGGGGTGCGAAGCCCGTTGGAGGGTCGGTGGGAGAACGTGGCTCGAGAGCCGGTGGAGTTGCCCTGTCTAGGCCGGGCAGCCGCTCGAGTTTCCCCGGAAGCGGGGCCGTGAGGGGTGATTCCGCGGCCTGGACCGGAAGGTTCGGGGCCGTTTGGGCAGGCCAGGGGACCGGATTCGAGGGCCAGGAGGATAATGGCGACCTCGCCGTTCCGTCAACGAGACTGGCCTGGTCCATTCCGCACAACGAGCCGAACGGCGTCTGAGGCGTCCAGACGCCGCTCGCGCTCGGACCGCGGTCGCCTCCTGACCGCGTGAGCCGGGTCCGACGATCCGTGCGGAGCGAACTAGGCCAGTCCCTGGGGGGCGGCGACGACCATGGCGGCGGCCAGATCCAGACTGGCCTTCTCTCCGACCAGTTCGCCGACCAGCGCCAGCGCGAACTCCATCGCCGTTCCGGGCCCCTGACTGGTCAGGATGCGCCCCGAGCGAAGCACGCGCGGCGCATCCTGCAGGTCCGAGCCCGCCAGCCGACCGCGCACGCCCGGATGACTGGTGATGGGAACGCCGTCGGTGACACCGGCTTCGACCAGCACCATCGGACCCGCGCAGATCGCGGCGATCCACTTGCCGCCGTCGGCGTAACGACGCAACGCGGCGAGCAGATCGGCCTCGCGCATCAACTCCAGCGTGCCGCCCAACCCGCCCGGCACGACGATCGCGTCGAAGGCGTCCAGGTCGATCTCGGCGAGGTCCGCGTCGGCCTCGATACGGATTCCACGCGATCCCAGGACCACGCCCCCACCGCGCGCCGCGGACGTGACGTCGACCTCGGCACGGCGCAGGACGTCGATGATCGTGACGGCTTCGATCTCCTCGAAACCGGTCGCCAGGGGGACGAGGACGGTGGTGGTCATGCGTTCGATCCTAACCGGCTAGGATAGGTGCATGGGACACGACCCCGAACGTCCGGTGCTGGTCAGCGCATGCCTGCTGGGCAAGGCGTGTCGCTACGACGGCAAGCACAACCAGGATCGCGTGCTCGAGGATCACCTGGCCGCGGAAGGTCTGCGCGCCGTGCCGTTCTGTCCCGAGGAACATGGCGGGTTGGGGACGCCCCGGCCGGCCGCGTGGATCGAGGACCAGGATGCGAGTGCCGTGCTGGACGGCGACGCGCGCATGGTCGACGAGAACGGCCGTGACGTGACGGCCGAATTCCGGCGCGGTGCGGAGGGTGCGCTCGAGGCGTGTCGCGCATCCGGAGCGACCCAGGCGTTCTTGAAGGAGCGTTCGCCCTCGTGCGGCGTTGCCAACACGCATGTGGGGGACCAGGTGGTCCAGGGTCCAGGCGTGACCGCCGCGCTGCTGCAACGCAACGGCATCGACTGCGAGGGCGTCGAAGGCCGCCGCGAGTGAGCGGTTTCGGGACGAACTCGAGTCGCGCCTGAGCGAGGTGTGACCGATCCCAGGGATTCGCCTAGCCTGGACGCCTTCCGGCGCATTCGGAGCTCACGGCTCCACTTCGGTCCCCTACGCCGCCTCCCATGAATCCCTCTTCGCTCACGTTGCGCAGCAGCCGCAAGCTCCTTCTGCTGGGAGCCGCGCTCGTGACTTCAGCGGCGACCGCCCAGGCGCAGGCCGCCCCTTGGTTCGAGTTCGACAACGCGGTCGCCGACCACTGGCGCTCCTTGAACGTCGAGCGCATCGGTGACGTGACCGGGGACGGCGTCGCGGACATGCTGCTGGGCGATCCGCTCTACGTGGTGGACCCGACGCAACCCGGTCCGGGCCAGATCCAGATCCGCTCCGGTGCCGACGGCTCCTTCGTCTACGACATCGTCGGTCCGACCCCTATCGACGAGTTCGGCGTCAGCACCGCGGACATCGGCGACGTGAACGGTGACGGGATCGCCGATTTCGCCGTCGGCGCGCCGCGCGACCTGGGAACCGCAGGGCGCGTCCACGTGTATTCCGGAATCGACGGCGCCCTCCTCTTCTCGGTGGACGGCGACTCCGGCGAGCGCTTGGGCACCGCGGTCTGCAGCTTGGGAGACGTCGACGCCGACGGCATCCCCGACTTCGTGGCGACGCACCCCGGAGCGCTCCTGTCCGGCGGTGGGGACATCCTCTCCGGCGCCGATGGAGCCGTTCTAGACAGCGTCGGAGGTGGGAGTTTCTCGTCGGACGACTACGCCACCAGCGCCACCAACCTGGGGGACGTCGACGGCGACGGCATCGCGGACTTCGCACTGGGCGCGCCGAACGAGGGAGGCGGAACGGGCTGGGTGCGGGCCTATTCGGGCGCCACCGGCGACAACCTGTACACCGTGAACGGCCTCGTCCTGGGCGAGTTGTTCGGCGAGCCGCTCGAGGCCATCGCGGACGTTGACGGCGATGGTGTGAACGACTTCGCGGCCAGCGCGACGCGGTCGGTCAACGGTGGCCTGACCACGGGCCAAGTTCGTGTGTATTCGGGCGTCGACGGGGACTTCCTGTACGACGTGACCGGCACGGCGGACGCGCAATACATGGGCATTGCCCTGGCCTCCCTGCCGGACGTCGACGGCGACGGGATCGGCGACCTCTTGGTGTCCGACCTCGTGATCCGCCAGGGCGGCAACGGCACCGTCCACCTGCTCTCGGGGTTCGACGGCGCGACGATCCAGTCCCTGCCGGGGCGCGACGCCAGTTCGTTCCTGGGCATGTCGATGAGCGCGCTGGACGACGTGAACGGCGACGGCTCGATCGAGTTCGTGGTCGTGTCCCAGGGCGACTTCTTCGTGGCTGCTCCAGCGCGCGTCACCGTGTTCGCGACCGGCTGTGCGACCGAGACGATGCCCGTGTGTACGTCCCTTCCGAACTCGACCGGCATGGTCGGTACCTTGTCGGTTTCGGGTTGTGGTGACTCGACGATCGGCGGCACGCTCGAGCTCGTCGCCGCCGACCTGCCCGCCAATCAGTTCGGGATCATGGTGATGTCGCAGGTCGCGAACAACGCGCCGCTGGGGTCCGGGATTCTGTGCGTCGGTCTGCCCTTCGTGCGCTTGCTGGAACCGGGTGGAGCCATTCTGAATTCAGGTCCGACGGGCTCGATCGTTTCGCATTACGACTTGGGGTCCTTGCCGCAGATGACCCAGGTCGTCGCCGGTTCGACCTGGCGCTTCCAGCTCTATCACCGCGATGTGAGCCCGCCCGGAAGCAACCTGACGAACAGCGTCGCGTTGACGTTCTGAGG
>TARA_R110002096_G_scaffold429184_1_pt1 | contig 12221 bp, 13 predicted proteins | sample TARA_R110002096 | Tara Oceans TARA_R110002096 (sample SAMEA4397295) | marine metagenome | biome: Polar Biome; feature: [DCM] deep chlorophyll maximum layer (ENVO:01000326); material: water (ENVO:00002006), including particulate matter (ENVO:01000060) such as... | depth 35 m | reverse complement strand
CGGTGGTGGAATTGGTAGACACAAGAGACTTAAAATCTCTCGACCGCAAGGTCGTGCCGGTTCGATTCCGGCCCGGAGCACCATTAAAATCAACGAATTAAGACCTCATCGGTGTTAAGCATGCCGTTCACATTTTTCCGTGTAGACGCTATGTAGACGCTGTCTTCCTACTCCTATTTGTAAAGAGCCGAACTTTTGCACTAATAGTGTAAGCTCGTGTTTGATCTGAGTGGGTTGTGGCGCTAGGGGTAAGGCGCTCTCAGCGGGACCCAGAAAAGCTGAATGAAGCATCGAGCAAGTGTAGAATTGAAGGTTTCCAAGTGGCAAAAGTTCATGGGGCTCTAGGAGGGCATGGTGTGATGAACTTCGTGCATGTTTCCGACCTTCACTTCGGTGGTGACCGCACAGAATTCCAATGGGAGCAGCTAAAAAAGCTGTTGGTGCGGACTATATCCGAGCTGAAAGGAGACACTTATCTAATAGTGAGCGGAGATATTACCTTCAAGGGAGAAAGAAGGGGTTTTGCAGACGGAAGTGCCTTCTTTGACTCGGTCCGCGAAGAAGCTCAGCTAAGTCGCAAAAACATACTTCTGTGTCCTGGGAATCATGACTGTCGTGCAGGTGATTTAAGGCCCTTTTCGGAATTCTCCGACTTCGCTTATGCCATTAGGCGTGATAACGAGTTTGATTTTTCTGACCGCGCATTCGTTACCAAAGAGATAGAAGGCGTGTATTTCCTGTTCGTGAATTCGGCATTTCACCTAGATCACCAATATGGCCTAGTTGATCAAAGCGTTCTTGACTTCCTCCAATCGGAGCGCGAGGCCTTGGCTGAGCATAAGCATCGGGTACTGGTCGTTCATCACCATCTTGTGAATCAGTACCGGGATGATGTTTCTGCAATCAGGAACGCATATCCATTGCTATATGCACTGGATGAATGCGCATTTGACATCATTTTCCATGGTCATCAACATTCAAATCAATCCATCCCTGTTGGGCGCTCCCCCATATCGATGTATTCAGCGCGGTCCTTCAATTACGGTGAGCAAGGGCTTTCAAATGGGCTAAACATATGTCGGATAGGCGACGGGGCGGCCGAAGTGGTTTCATACGTCATTTGCCCAGATAGGAACCCCACAATGTTGACACTCGAAAGGTACGGGAATGAAAGGTAAGTTTATAGTTTTTGAGGGGTTAGATGGATCGGGTACGTCGACGCAGGCTAGCTTGCTAAGGGACTATTTTTTGCGCCTTAAGAGTTCCGCCTACTTAACAAGTGAACCATCTGACGGGCCTATCGGCACAATGATTCGGCAGGCATTTAAAGGGCGGATCAATTTCCCTAAAGGTAGCATCTCATCTGGAAGCGGGGATCTTTTTGATCAGCAAATGGCTTACCTTTTTGCAGCTGATAGACATGATCACCTATACAATGAAGTGGATGGCGTGTTTAAACACCTTGAGGAGGGAGCCACTGTTATAAGTACTCGGTACTTCTTCTCATCATATGCGTATCATTGTCAATCCGAAGATGATTTCTCACTGGTGAAAGATCTAAATTCTAAATTCCCGAATCCTGATCTTGTTGTTTACCTGAAGGCACCAGTCGAAGTATCTATTAACCGGTTACATAGTAGACCCTTTCGAGATGAATACGAGAATGAGAAAAAGCTAAGAATTGTTAGCGAAAACTACGAACGAATTTTTACTGATTATCAAGGTGAATTTTTAATTATTGATGCTAATAGAGGCATTCAAGAAATTCACGAATGCATAATTGATAAGGTTAAAAGCTTAGCGTGATTATTCAGTATAAGGAAATATCTGATCTTGAGGAAATCATAGATGAGGCGACTAGGGAAATTTCCGACGGCCTTTCCTTTAATTTGTGCATGTCGTATGACTTTGCAGTTGATTTGCTGACTGGTGATGGGCTGCGTGATTGCACGGAAGAAGCAGAATTATGGCTCAGCGATGAAGTTCCGGATCAACTTCATATTAATCATGGCTCATATGTTCGCGGCGGAATGTCTCATTTAGTTGACGAACTTAAACGGAAGCCAACGAGTAATCGAGCGCTATTGTCCTTGCTATCGCAAAAAGATGTTAATGAGTCGGGCGACGATCCCATACCTTCTTTTATGGTTTTCCAGGTAAGCATATATGAAGATATTTTGTATTGCACAGTTTATTTTAGGGCTTTGGAAGTCAGTTCTTTTTTTCGCATCAATATTGAAGAAATTCGATTAAGATTAAAATATTTGCATTTGAATCTAATGAACTTCAAAAGAGTTCGGTTAGTCATGCATTCCTATCGTGCATATAATAATCCAAAAGCAAGCAAGCTCAGAAAGTCTGAATTAGATTTGATGCGAGGTGCGCAAATTATGAAGACCGTAATGACTGATCCTGCTCGTTTCGGACCATTGTTGAGGGAAAAGTCACAGGATGACACGGTAATCTGCTCCGATTCATTGCAAGAACTCGAAGTAGCTGTCGGGTTGGCCGAAAATCTCCCCACAAAACCACGCCTAATTGCACTGATACGTGAATCTATAATGCTGACGGATGAGCTTAGTAGGCTCAGGAAAATGCACTCACACCATGAGCGGGTGAGTGAGGCTTCAGGCAGACTTAGTCAGAAAGTTTTAAGCTTGGCGGAGGCTTTTGAACAATGTCGTTGACTTTAGATGAAATCAAAGAAATTCAGAAGAACTTTGATCAGTCCCACAGCGTTGATGGTAAGTCGTTCTATGTTTCAGTGGGGGAAGAGGATGCAGCCTATTTAGAGCATATGGCAGTTTGCCTAATTGGAGAAGTTGGAGAATTTTGTAATGTTTTGAAGAAGGTAGTGAGGGGCGACCTGTCTTTGGTTGATGCCAAGCCGGATTTATCAGAAGAGCTTACCGATAGTTTCATTTACCTCATAAAAATCGCCAACCAGTTCGGTGTTGATCTGGAGGCCGAGTTTCTCGCGAAGGTTGAAAAGAATAAAGTTCGTTTCAAATTGGAAGAATAATGCTTCATATTTCGGGCGATAGCATCAACAGCATTTATCTAAATTTGCTCGAACTCGCTCTGAACAGAGGTTCAGGCTACGTAGATTCTCGTGTTGGACCGGTTAAGGATATGGGGCCCGCGGTACTTGAATTTACTCAGCCTAATCATCAGCTGTTGTTTCTTCGTGGACGAAAATACAATCCATTCTTTTCGCTGGTCGAGTCGAGCTGGGTTCTAAGCGGACGAAACGATCTTTCAGACCTAAAGTCAGTTATTTCGGGGTATTCAAAATTTTCTGATAACGGGCTCACCCTCAATGGCGCATATGGTTATCGGATGAGACACTATTTTGGGATCGACCAGCTCAACGAGACCATATCTCTCCTCAAGGAAAATCCTGAGTCTCGACGAGCTGTCATATCACTTTATGGTGCGAAAGATCTGGTGAACAATTCCTCGCTCGATATTCCATGTAATACGACTTTGTTCTTAAAAGTTCGTGATGGTGCACTAGATCTAACCGTCATTAATAGATCAAATGATCTTTTTCTCGGCGTCCCTTACAATGTCTTTGTTTTTGGTGTCATCCATAAATTTATCGCTAAAGAGTTGAGCTTGCAGGTCGGAATTCAGCGACACTTCACCGACTCTTTGCATTTGTATAAAGAGAACGCGGAACTTGTAAGCGATTTGCTTGCCGTCAATAGCCAGGACGAGATTGACTCATGGGTTAAGGAGTACTCCAGTAGTTCAGATCTGTTTAATGGAATTTTCAACGATTCGGCGGCAATATCGAGATTGGATTCTAAAGATATAAAATCTGATTATTGTCGAAAGGTGGTTAGCGCGTTCTTACTCAGAAAGAAAAATGGCTGCTCGGAGTCGATTGAGAGCCTACCTTTTGACGCGTTTGGTCACGCAGCGAGACTGTGGCTCGAAAGTCTATAGCTCAAATTCTAAGAATGGTGAATACAATCATGTTAAAGCAAAGAATAGAAGCTTCTGTTTCATCTGGACCCGAAACGCTGGTAGAAGTCGCTGCCACGGGTTTTTCAGGTGTTTCTGGCGAATACGAGGCGGTGCGAGACATCCTATTTTCGTCAAAATATCCGCATAAAATTGAAGCGTCAGAGTTGGCTCCCGATAGCTTTTTTTCGTTGGTAATATTGCTTTTGGCATATAGCTCGATTGACCCGAATTTGGTCGGAACTCCTGTTTTTCAGAAGCGTCAGGATACAGTTTTCCATGCGTGTAATTCGCTGGGAATTGATAGAAGTTTGATAGAACCGATCTCAACAATTGAAACTCCTTTGTATCAGGCTTTAGATCGTGTTTAAGCAGTGTTGGGGTGGGGCGCCGTACAGTTATTGACAGAACTCCAAGGAGGCGCGTTCGCGCCTCTTACTGCAACCTCTGTCGAATCGGCAGTTTGAAAGTCATCCTCAGCTGGCCTGGTTCGTCCGATCGTCCACTCGAAAATCCTGGTAACGACTCGTCCGGCAGATCCCATCAAGCCTTTAAGTTGTTCTACGGTCTCGTGATATTTGTTTTCAGTAGGCCTGGGGACCATAAGAGCACGTAACGGTCGGTCTTTGAGCCGAAGGCAGGCGCCACCCATAAGCTCGACGTATTTCCTCCAGTCTCCCGCATCCGCTGCTTGCTCTAGCTCTTTGATCAATCCTTCTCGGGGTTCCTCGATGTTTCGGAGGCGTCGAAGTTCGCGATAGACAGTTACACTGGGTGATCCCATGAATTGAAACTGACGGATACCCCAGATGCTCGCCCAGGCCCGGATTCGGGCGGCTGACTCGACCGCATCATTGCCATACGAGTCCTCGCCAACTTCGTAACCATCGATGGACTTAGATATGTACTTCGCGACATAGCCGGTCGCTCTGCCTTTTTCTGGGTCGATTTCCGCAATGACGAATCGATTTTCCTGGGCGCCGTTCTCATCCCCATCTTCCGCGAGTGCATGCTGTCGGAATATTTGGTTGGCCTGGGGCAGATCGACCTTGTTCAGGAACATGAGCAGATGCCAATGAGGCGTCCCATCATGGTGTGGCTCCACGGTACGAATGCCATACCATTCAATGCCTTTTCGCTTAAGTGCAGCGCGCACACGGGCCCATACACGATTCAAGTATTTCTGCGCGTCGAGCGGGGAAGCGCCCTGAAAATTCCCGTTAGCGTGTCCGTTCCGGTGAGTTGCGTGATATTTGGAAGGGCAGGTGATGGTATAGAACACGCCGAGATGACCGTGTTCATTTGCGTAATCTTCCAGCCCACCGATACGCATCATCGTCTCGTTACGGCGGTTTCTCGGATTGCTGACGGATTTTTCTTTTAAGGTGGCGAGGGTCGCGGAATAACCAAACTGGTTTTCAGCCGTAAGCAGCGTCAAAAGTTCCTCATTGCTCGCCTGAGCTGTGAGGTAACGGCGGAAATTGTATTCGCTGATGTAGATATTGGAGGCATCGGAAACCAAGCCCAGCTCCCGATAAACGCTTTCGGAGTTCACATAAGCCTTGTTTCTGAGCTTTCGGCGCCACCAGGCGGGGTCAAAAACACGAGCGACTCCTGGAATGACCTTCTCTTTGTCGGTGAGTTCGGCGGGATCAACCGGAAATTCCATCCCGGCCCTTTCTGTTTCACGGATCAACAGATTGAGAGCTTCTTTTCCGTTAACCGCTACGGCGTGACCGGTAAAGTCCCGCTCCAGCCGTTGAGATATTTTTTCCGAGAATGACCGGAACAGCTCAAACGGGGAATCGGCTTTTAAGCCGCCCAGGTCATCATGCAGATGCAATCGGTCCAATAGACTCTCAAGCCACATGTCCGCCTGGTGGTAGGTGGCACCGTCGGCGATGCGAAGATATCGGTTGAAGATTCTTTGCTTGAGGTGAGGGTGCTTGTTCTCGACGGTCCGCAACATCTTTCGGGACCGAATGTCGCCCAGCGCAAAGGGGCGGCCCTCGTTTTTTAACCAATTAAATGGTCCGACCGGAAGCGTTGCAGTCATAAGTGCTTCCCGGTGACTGTCTGCAGTCGGTCAATTTTATTGGTTAGGTCGCAGGGAGAAGAGGCGGGACCCTCGTACCTGTACCTTATAGGTTCGTACCCGTTATTCAGCAGTGGGTACGGCAGGTACGGCGAACCTAATAGGGTGCCCGGGACTCGGGGTGTACCTGTTAACGAAACGAATCTGAACCTATAAGACCCAGGCGTATCCGTTAACGGGCACAGGGACGGTTCAAAGCCGTTAACGGGAATTGGGTTGGCCGATCTACCAGGTGGTTCGTTAACGGATACCCTGATCGTTAAGGTAACGGTCAGGGTAACCATCAGGCGACCTCCGAAGTGGAGTGTCGTATTTGCTGCTCAATGTATTCCTCAAGGTCGGACAGTCGATAACGAACGGCCCGACTGCCAATCTTGATGAACTGAACGCGTGCTCCGGCCCAGCGGTCGCGTTCAAGGAATGCCTTGCTGACGCCGAGAAATTCGGCGGCCTCTGTGGTGGTAAGAAGTGCTTTGGACATTGTGTGTCTCCAACAGAACTGGTTGCTGTGGGAGACACTTTGACGTTAACCGAGGAGGGTAAATATTCCCGCCTGGTTCAGACGGGGAGTTTCTGGTTTTAGACGGGGAGTTTTAGGTTGATCGGGGTCTTCCACCTTTCTTGCGCGCCTCTGGCCTGGGGTCCAGATCCTTAACCCAATCTCGCAAGGTGTCTGGTTTGGTGTAATAACGCCCACCGCCAAAACGTCGGATTGCATCGTGCTTGCATATTTCGGCAATACTGAGATCCGGAGACTCTTTCCAAAGTTCTTGGGCGATTTCACGGCATAAAACCCGATGCTTTTGCTTGTCGGCGAGCTTGGACCAAAATTTGTCGATCTGGTCTTGTTTGACCCGGCCCGGCAATTCTTCCTTTTCATCGTCACTGATTTCATTCGTCAGTTTGTCCTGATGCTCCTGAAGCTCAATCTGGGTAAACCAGAAAGAGGGAAGTGGCCACTTGAGAATTTCGCACAGCTCGCAAACACTGTTCTTGTTGATATGTACCCGCTCGAGTGTTTGTCGCTCAAAAATGCGGTTCTTAAAGCATTGTGGGAAATCTTTCGTTGCGGCCGCATGTCGCCTTAACCATCTCTCCGAGAATTCCTGATACCGTTCCCAGCGCTCATCGTCGGTCAAAGGGTTTTCTAGATCCTCATAAGTCGTCGAGACAGTGACGGTCATGGGTTCTCCAGTTTTCTCATTGATCTCTTCGTGAGTTGTTTCTTCAGTGGTGGATGACTCGAAATCAACGTAGTGCTCGAAATCGACGAGGGTTCTTTCATCCTTTAGGACGATTCCGTTCTCATTGCATACTTGAATCTCGTGCCTGTATTGCATTCGGGTAATCGTCCGGAGCATGTCCTGAACAGGAAGGGGTAGGGCGCTCGGATCTGAATTATTCGGGTCCTGATCGTGCCACCGATGGGCGACTTCCCAAATGCTCAGGTGGTCAATGTCGGGATGCAGCATCGAATTGTCCTTAGAGTTCGAAGATGTGAGCAACTTGGCTAGGTCCAAACTGCAGTTGAAGGATGTTGTCACCGGCTCCTAAAAAACGTGAGGGAAGTTGCGCCTTGACCTTGCTCCCTACGAATATCAAATAGGCCTGAGGTATGGAGCAGGTTTCGCCAACTGACGCAGCCGTGCGCTTTGGGCGTAAGGTCAGGGTTCCGATTCTTAATTACTTCAATGGCGAGCGTCAGGTCAGTCCACCCGTCTTTGCTAAGCGTGGATTCAGCGCGCTTCAATTCCTCGACGACACCGGCGTTTGGCCAGTCAATATCTCCTCCAGGGATAAAGCCAAACTTGATCCATGCGTTGAACTCCGGCGAGCAGAAGAAATCCTTCAGCGCGGACATACCTCTTACCCTTGCTTGGTCCCAACTTTGTAGCCGTTCCATATGGGACCTGAGCATTTCCTGCACGGTTTCAAGGTGATCGATAGCCTGCAGGCAGGAATCTTGATCGCCCAAAGAAAAGCGCTCAAGGAAGTGATGCACAAGCTCATTTCTCGTTTCAACCAGGTAGGTCAGATCATCAAGTAAAGCCTGATAGTCGTCTCCTCCCGAGACAATGCTATATCTTGTCTTAAAGTGAACCAGTGCATTCGCCGGAAGTGGCGAATCGTCCAGTGGCCATTCCGCCTCGTTGCGGCTTTCGGGCGATATGTGACTGCCGGTGAAATCGCTGATCAACTGACCAAGGGTTTTACTGCTGTATTGGGATTGTCGCTTATGGAGATTTGTTTGCCAGGTCTCAGGGGTGCCTTCCATTTCCAACACTGAAAGAAACCCTTTCATTCCAAGTTCGTATTTTTGAAGGTTCAGCACACACCGGCCTAAAGTCTCGAAGACTTGCGTTCTGAGTTCTTCAGTTGTTTTGTCGCACTCATCAGACATGATGTTTTCTCGCCTTCCGTTGGTTGTATCTCTATCCGTTTAGTCCGAGTTCATCAGGGAGCTGCGACTACGAATGTTGGGCTTGAGCATGATCGTCCAATTTAAACTGAGCTTCAAAAAAGTCCGTGATTTTTTGCATAGGGCCTCGTAGACGTTCCACATCGAAGATGATGTAGCCATCGGTCACATCGTTCGGGTCTTTGTGGTTCATGAGTCGTTTGAGTGCGTAGGCCGGAATATCGAGCCGTTCAGCGGCCGTAATAAAGGTGCGCCTCAAATCGTGCAGGGTAAAGGTCACGCCGGACAGGTCGCACACACGCTTGATGGCGGTACGCGGCTCGGAAAGGTGTCCACGCTCGGCGTCACTTGGAAACACATACGGGCTCTCCTGGGCTTCATGGCGGCGCTCCAGCAACGCCTCGATGGCGTCACTGAAGGGAAGGCGATGCGTGCGCCCGTTCTTGGTGTCGGGAATGGTCAGCGTTTTCTCTTTGAAGTCCACCTGGTCCCAGGTCAGGGTGGCCGCCTCGGTGCGACGCAGGCCGGTGAGCAGGACCAGATGGAGGTAATCCCGCGTGGTTTGCGTGTTCAATTGGAGCGTGGCGTCGTACCAGGCTTTGAGTTGGTGATCCTTGATGAGGCTTTGCCGGCGCTCCACCTTGTACCAGGCACGTTGGTGGCTCAGCACGTCGACGGGATTCGCCACCAGGAACGGCTTGCCGGAGGCGTCCTGATAGCGTTGCAGGGCGTGATTGAAGATTGCCCTTAATATTCGCATTCCGTTATCGGCCCGGGCCGGGCTGCGGGCTCCGTATTCGGAATGCCGGCTGAGCACCATGTCGCGGGAAATGTCGCTGAGCGCTTTGCTCTGCCAGTCCTTGAACATCTCGTTCATGGAGCGGTTGTAGTCGTTGAGGGTGTTGGGTTTCAAATTTTTGCGGGTGGCCAGGTAATCCTGAAAGGCTTCCTTGAGGGTAATGCGTCGGGCTCGTTTCTCACTGACTTCTCGAATCGGATCATCGCCGCTGGCCACCTTGCCCAGGAACTTCATCGCTTCCTTGCGCGCCTGCTCGACGGTCAGGTTGCCATAGCGGCCAAGCGTTTTCCGTTTGACGCGACCGTCAATCCGCTTTTCGACAATGAAGGATTTGGCCCCGGCACTGGTCACCCGCAGACCAAACCCCGCGATGGCGGAATCCCGATAAAAGGCCTGGGTGCCTTTCCCATCCTTGCCAACGTCGGGCAGGGGAACCTTATCCACGAAACCCTTTGTGATCCTCACTGATGCGTCTCCGCTAGAAATGACCGACAGTCTCTTGTGTCCTCATGTAGACACTATGTAGACAAAATCGGTCAAATTCTAGCGGATTTCTTCAAACAACCGCAAACAGTGATTTCGAGAAAGGCTCTATAACGCACTGTTTTGTATTACTTATTAAAACTTCATCCAATTTCTTAAAAGAAGGGCTCTAATAACTTAAAATCTCTCGACCTCACGGTCGTGCCGGTTCGATTCCGGCCCGGAGCACCATGTTTGTCAATTGGTTACCCCCCCTCTCAGAGACCGTTTTTCCTATCCAAAAGGCAGTTGCCTATCAAACTCTTTTAAGTCTGAACTGAATCAGGTGGCGGAAAAATTAAACAGCCGACCCAGAAAAACGTTGGCCTTTCATAATCCGGCCGAGGTGCTGTCTTGACCGGCTGGATGAACTCTCGATAAAAATGAGGGGATAATCGGCTCAGCTGCTTTAAATACTTTTGCAATTTCTGCTACTGATCACGAATACCCAGCACACAGCGTTGACGCTGATTCAGGGTGACGGTCGTCATCGGTGATTTTCAACCCAGTTGTGTGTCAGGCAAGAACCGAGAAGGCGAGCACAAGCGAATCATCGTTCAGGTGTCGAAATTGCAAACTGATATCAAAACCGGGGCCACCAATCCCTGACAATTGACAATTTCTTGCATGTAGCAACTATATATGTATGATCCGAGTGAGGAACGCTGAAATGTAACCGGGAGTGTCCAAATGTTACCGAATGTAAAGAAAGCTAAAGCTACAATCGGAATTCTGGCTGTATTCTCTGCGCTCACGCTCAGTGCGTGTAGCGGTGGCGGCGGTGGTGGCGGTAGTAGCGCTAGTTCTGGCAGTTCAGCGACTGAGCTAAAGCCAGGTGTATACGATATTGGCAGGTTATTTTCAAACGGGTCCACCAAGGAAGGCCTTAGTTTGATCAGTCCGACAGGTAAGTTTGTCGCGAATTTGGACAGTAAATCTTTTACTTTCGGTAATATAGTTTTTTCTGCCTCTGGAACGATTTCAGGTGCGGTCGTGGAATACATCTTGGGTCCTCCTTGGGAGCTAACCAACGGGACTCTTTCCGGGCAAGTTGTGTCTTCAGAAGAGGCAAATCTGGGCGCACAGAACGGAAATTTGTCCACAAATAGTGTACTTCTACGAAAGCCCGAATTTAGCGACTCCAGTACATCTTTTGAGAAGATGGATGCGACATATTTTATGTCCGATCCAAGTGATACAGCAGCGATAACGATAGCCCCTGATGGCTCTCTGGAGGGGACCGATCAACTCGATTGCACTTTCAGTGGACAAATTGTCATACCTGATAAAAACATTAATGTTTTTGAAGTGACCTATACAGCTTCACTCTGTGCCGAAGATCCTGATGAGCAGGCGCTCCCCGACGATCGAAACGGTGAATTTTCCGGCCTTGGCTTTCTTAGCCCTTCGGGCGACGAAATCATATTTTACAGCCGCAACGGCAAGGTAGCGTGGATGTTCAAAGGTACAAGATAATAGTCACCTGTGCCTGCTGTAACGCATTCAACGTGCAGCAAGCACAGCCACAGCCCTTCTTCCTCAACGACTATCTATCCTGGGCTGGACGTGGCTCAATTCTGTTGATATCGCCAGTCGGTACCGCAGGCTCATCGATCATGATCACGTAAATCCCACCTGCGATGATTGCGATAGCAACGATGGCTTTTAATATATTGGAGTTGAACATGGCTCCTCCTGCTTCTGAATTCGTCGGTTCTGGTACAGAGCCTACGGTCACAGCCCGGTTATAACAACCCGTCACTCTGTTCTCTACAAAAGTCGCTTCGACAACCAAAGCGTTCTGTCTGATACTGATTTCTATCAGATGCCCCCGAGTTCCGACGATACGAGGTAGTTAAACATGACTGATTTGCTAACGCGAAATACCGACGATAACGGCATCACCACGCTCACACTGAGCCAGCCCGACCGGCGCAACAGCCTTTCCATGGCCATGCTTGATGCTCTGGCTGAGGCGCTTTCGGATATTGCAACGGACGACGCCACGCGGGTTGTGGTTCTCGCTGCAGCGGGCAAGGTATTTTGTGCGGGGCACGACCTCAAAGAGATCCGTGATCAGCTTGATAGCCAGGAGTTTCAGTTGGCACTGTTTAACCGGTGCAGTGAGGTAATGCAGCAAATTGTGAATCTTCCGAAGCCGATGATTGCCAGGGTAGCCGGTGTCGCAACAGCGGCGGGGTGTCAGTTGGTGGCAAGTTGCGATCTTGCTGTAGCAGCGGATTCTGCGCGTTTCGCAACTCCAGGCGTAAATATCGGCCTGTTCTGCTCAACGCCAATGGTGGCGCTGTCCCGTAATGTGTCTCGCAAGCATGCGATGGAAATGTTGCTCACTGGTGAGATGATCAGCGCCACTCGTGCGGAGCAGCTTGGTTTGGTAAACAGGGTCGTTGATGAGT
>TARA_R110002096_G_scaffold122929_2_pt1 | contig 12225 bp, 11 predicted proteins | sample TARA_R110002096 | Tara Oceans TARA_R110002096 (sample SAMEA4397295) | marine metagenome | biome: Polar Biome; feature: [DCM] deep chlorophyll maximum layer (ENVO:01000326); material: water (ENVO:00002006), including particulate matter (ENVO:01000060) such as... | depth 35 m | reverse complement strand
ACGCGATGAAGCACGGTTCCAAAAGTCCCACGATTCGACTGTCGGCGTCGGTTGACCATGAAGCGGCGCGAATCAGCGTTGAAGATGATGGCCCGGGAATCCCGGTCGAGGAACGCAGAAATGTGTTTCGGCGCTTTTATCAAATCGATCAACGACTTAGTCGACAAGGGGAAGGATGCGGGCTCGGTCTTCACATTTGCCGCTCGCTTGCGAAGGCGCTTTCGGGCACTTTGGAAATCTCGGAGTCTGATCTTGGAGGCGCAAAACTCACCCTAACTCTACCGCAATGAAAACGGTTCTCATCGTTGAAGACGACACCACACTGTTGAAGGTTTTGGCCGATAACTTTGGGGAGCGAGGTTACCACGTCGAATTCGCAAGCGACGGAAAGACCGGCCTCAACAAGGCCATGCAGATTCGACCGGATCTCCTGATCCTCGACATCATGCTCCCGATCGTGAACGGCTACGAATTGTGCCAGGCCCTGCGCCGGGAGGATGTCAGGATTCCGGTGATAATGCTGACGGCCAAGAGTGAGGAGTCCGATGTCGTGCTGGGATTGGGGTTGGGAGCCGACGATTACATGACCAAGCCTTTCAGCATTCGCGAATTAATGGCCCGGTCAGAAGCCGTTCTCCGCAGAACTGAACAAGAGCAGTCGCGGCCCACGGTTTCGAACTTCGGGAAGTGGACCCTGGACACTGAGGCCCACGAATTGCGGGCGGGAGACAAGACCTTCGAACTTTCCCCCAAGGAGTATGACTTGTTGGCCTATTTTGTGAGCAAACCGGGCAAGGCCCTGAGTCGGGTCGAAATCATGAATGCCGTCTGGGGTTTCGATAGCCGGGTCACTTCCCGCAGCATCGATCGCTTCGTCCGCGTCTTGCGTAAGAAGATTGAACCCGATCCAGGCAACCCGACCTTCATCAAAACGATTCGCGAATTCGGTTACCGCTTTGAGAGCGGTGATTGAGGGTTGGATGCACGCCTTCATTTCATCGAATTGGCCCCTTTTTTCCAACCAACGGTTGCGACGCGTGAAGCAAGGAACGATTCGTAGACAATGACCGCCCAGGACCGCCTCGACCAACTCTTTGACTACCTTCGCTTCGCCAGCATCTCGACCGATAGCCAGCACACCAAAGATACCCGTGACTGCGCCGAATGGTTGGTGGCCAAGTTCCAGAAAATGGGCATGAGCGTCGACCTTCACCCGACTCCGGGGCACCCGATCGTCGTCGCCAAGAATGAGCACAAAGCCGGGAGGCCAACGGTATTGATCTACGGCCATTACGACGTCCAACCGGTCGATCCGGTCGAGTTGTGGGATTCGCCGCCATTTGAGCCGACCGTTCGCGACGGCGTGATATTCGCGAGGGGATCGACCGACAATAAGGGCCAAAATCTGGCCCACATTCTCGGCGTGGAACAAAGCCTCATGGAAGATGGGGACGTACCGGTGAATCTTACGTTTTTGATCGAGGGTGAGGAGGAAATTGGCAGTCCGAATCTGGATCCGTTTCTCGAAGCCAATCGCGAACTGTTGAAGTGCGACGTCGTTGCGGTTTCTGACACGGGAATGGTCGCGCCGGGTGTTCCAACCCTGACCTACGGCCTCCGTGGAATCGCCTGTCTCGAGTTCAAGCTGACGGGCCCCTTTGTCGATCTTCATTCCGGGATTTACGGCGGCGCGGTGGCAAATCCGGCCATGGTCGCGGCCCAGATCGCGGCAAGCCTGTCAGACGCGAAGACCGGTCGGGTCTTGGTCGATGGCTTTTACGATGCGGTGCAACCGCTGCAGGATTGGGAGAAGGAAACCTGGAGCCGCCTGCCCGATGCGGACCAGGAGATGTTCGAGCAAACCGGAGTCCCGCAGCTCTTTGGCGAGACCGGTTTCGATTCCTATGAACGCCGTTGGGCGCGCCCGACGATTGAAGTGAATGGAATTGGCGGCGGCTACCAGGGGGAAGGCTCCAAGACCGTCATTCCGAAAGAAGCGATGGTGAAACTGAGCTGCCGTTTGGTGCCGGATCAGGATCCAGACGAAATCCAGAAACTGGTGGCGAGTCATCTGCGCAAACATTGTCCCGAATCGGTCAAGATGGAAATCGAGCCCGGACACAGTGGTCACTCCTACGTGATGGATCCGAACACCGGCTACGGGCTGGCCGCTCAAAAAGCGCTTCGAGCCACCTTCGACGCGGACCCGATGCTGATTCGCGAAGGCGGAAGCATCCCCATCATTCAAAGCTTCAAGGATGTTCTCGGTGTCGATACGCTGATGCTCGGCTTGGCGCTTCCGGACTGCATGGCCCACGCCCCGAACGAGAATTTCCCGATCGAGAATTTCGAGGCTGGAGTACGGATGAACCGGGCGCTGTTGAAGGAGCTGGCGAAGTAGCGTCAGCTCCGGTTTCGCAAGCAGGGGACCTTCCTTCTAGGTGTAGATCTCGGAACCGCTGTCGCGGAATTCCTTGGCCTTTTCTTCCATCCCGGCTTCGAGGGCGGCTTCGTCTTCCAGCTCCTGTTCGGCGGCGAACTTGCGGACGTCTTCGGTGATCTTCATCGAACAGAACGTGGGACCGCACATCGAACAGAAGTGCGCGGTCTTGGCTCCATCCTGTGGAAGAGTCTCATCGTGGAATTCACGGGCTTTGTCGGGATCCAATCCGAGATTGAATTGATCGTCCCAGCGGAATTCAAAGCGCGCCTTGGAGATGGCATTGTCGCGGTATTGCGCGGCGGGATGCCCCTTGGCAAGATCCGCGGCATGAGCGGCGAGTTTGTAGGTGACAACCCCTTCCCGAACATCGTCGCGGTTGGGAAGTCCAAGGTGTTCCTTCGGCGTGACGTAACAGAGCATCGCCGTTCCGTACCAGCCAATCATCGCAGCGCCAATTCCACTGGTGATATGATCGTAGCCCGGAGCGATGTCGGTCGTAAGTGGCCCCAGCGTGTAGAACGGAGCTTCGTGGCACCACTCGAGCTGCTTCTCCATGTTCTCCTTGATCATGTGCATGGGAACGTGTCCCGGACCTTCGTTCATGACCTGAACGCCCTTGTCCCAGGCGGCTTTGGTCAGCTCGCCCTGCGCCTGAAGCTCTCCAAATTGAGCAGCGTCGTTGGCGTCGGCAATCGAACCGGGACGAAGACCGTCCCCAATCGAGAACGAAATGTCGTAGGCGACCATGATGTCGCAAATATCGTCCCAGTGGGTGTAGAGGAAGTTTTCCTTATGGTGGGAGAGGCACCATTTGGCCATGATGGAGCCACCGCGGCTGACAATCCCGGTCATCCGCTGCGCCGTCATCGGGATAAATCGAAGCAAAACACCGGCATGGATGGTGAAATAATCCACGCCCTGCTCAGCCTGCTCGACCAACGTGTCGCGATAGGCTTCCCAACAAAGATCCTCGACCCGGCCATTCACTTTCTCGAGCGCCTGATAAATGGGAACCGTTCCGATCGGGACCGGCGAATTGCGGATGATCCATTCGCGAGTGGCATGGATATTCTTGCCTGTGGAAAGATCCATCACCGTATCGGCGCCCCATTTGGTCGACCAACGGAGTTTCTCCACCTCTTCGTCGATGGTGGAGGCTACCGCGGAGTTGCCGATGTTCGCATTGATCTTGACGAGGAAATTGCGCCCGATGATCATCGGCTCCACTTCCGGATGATTCACGTTGGCGGGGATGATTGCGCGGCCCCGGGCAACTTCATCCCTGACAAATTCAGGGGTGATATGATCGGGAATCGAAGCGCCAAAACTCTCGCCGGGATGCTGGAGATGAAGATTGTTCCGCGGACCATTCAACGCGGCTTCATAGGCTTTTTCACGCCCCATGTTTTCGCGAATCGCAATGAACTCCATCTCCGGAGTGATGATCCCCTGCTTCGCATACCACAGCTGGCTGACCGGGGTATCCTTGGCGCGCAATGGCTTGCGCTGCAGGCCGGGATATTCCTTCAGCTTGTTCTCGGCAGCTTTGTTCTCGTTGAATTTCTGAGCATGCTCGTCGGAGAGGTAGCCGTTGTCCTCAGGCTTGGTGGAACGTCCTTCGTATTCTTCCACATCGCCACGAGCGAGAATCCAGTCCCGGCGCAGGGCCGGCAGTCCGCTTTCGACGGATCCATCAAAGTTGGGATCTCCCCACGGCCCACTCGGATCGTAGACCCGGACTGGTTCATTCGCTTCAACCCGCCCATCGGCATGCTTGGTGTCGGAAAGCTCAATTTGTCGCATGGGAACCTTCACGTCCGGGTGAACCTGCCCTGACACGTAGATCCTCCGGCTCTTGGAGAACAAGGATTCGTTGTCGCTGGTGGAGTAGGGTAGGGTGTTCATGAGTGGCTTACCGTGTGGCGTATTTCGTTGTGATCAATCAAAAGACGAGGCCACTGCAAACCGGGATCCACCGATCGAGCTCCCTGCGACGGCATTATCCGCTTCAGGTTCCAAGGGTTTCCCGCATCTAGCAGGATCTCAGCCGATGAATAGTTCCATCAGCGCCCCCGTCGTTTCGTAGAATTTATACGTTTGCCAGGACTCAAAGTCAACGCGAGGTTCGACGGCGTCTTTTCACTATGCTGAATTTAAAGATATTCGACCGATACATCGGGAAACAGCTCCTCGGCTCCATTATCGCCGCAACCATCGTGTTGAGCGTGGTGTTGGTCTTGGCGAATCTGTTCAAGAAATTAATCGGCGTCTTGAGCCAACACCCTGAACTCGGATGGGGATTCGTGTTCGAATTTGCCTCCAACGTGTTGCCGTTTTCCCTGATTTTCACCATTCCATGGGCGTGCTTGACCTCGATCCTCCTGATTTTCGGGAGACTTTCAGCCGACAACGAGCTGACCGCTTTGCGAATGGCAGGACTGAGCATGGCGAGAATTTGCACGCCCGTCTTTGTAATCAGCATTCTGATGACCTGCTTCACGTTTTTGATGAATGTGGAGGTCGCTCCCAAGTCTCAGGCCAAAATCGCGCAGATTTTCTTTGAACTGGCGACCGAGAACCCAGGCGCGATGTTTGTGAACGATGAGGTGGTCAACACGCTTCCCGGTTACTCGCTGTTTACGACCGAGCGCGAGTTGATCGATGAAGAATCCGGCCAATACCTTCTCAAAAACCTCCAGTTGGTGAAGCTGTCAGACCGCAAGCGCCCAGAAATGTTCGTGCAAGCCGACGAGGCCATTATCGGATTTGAGCCAGGGAACAACGACGACCTCTATTTGGAGCTCACCAAAGCTCACCTCGAAAAGGCTTCTGGAATTGAAGCTCGCGATTTCAACAAAGCGCAGATGGTTCAGCCGGGAGAGGCGATTCTCCAGCTCTCGTTGGCCGAATTAAAGGAGCGCCATCGCAAGGAACGGCCCAGTTTCATGACCGTTGCGGAATTGGGAAGGGAAATTCGGGATGCAAATGACGATCCCAAACGCAAATCGACTCTGCTGACGGAGTTTCACAAACGATTCTCCCTTTCGATGGCCTGCATCACCTTTACGTTTATCGGCATCCCGCTGGGGATCACCGCACAGCGGCGCGAAACCACCGTCGGATTCGCACTGAGCCTCATCATCGCGATTGCCTATTTCCTGTTCATCGTGATTGCGGAGATGTTTCACGAGAATCCGGATGCGTTCCCCCACCTTCTGATGTGGACACCCAATTTGGTGTTTCTATCACTCGGTCTGGTCCTCTTTTGGCGATTGAGCCGGCGCTAGGCTAGGGAAACGTGTTTTCCACCGGACCGCCGAGCAGAATTTCGATCGGAAGCTTCTCTTCCTCGTATTCGTAAGGTGGCGGATTCCAGGCAAATGAATCGTAACGTTCTCGAGTAACGGTCAGGATCTGAATCGCTGTTTCCAGAGGCTGAAAGGCTCCGCGCTCGGTCACGTGAAGCTGCGCTCCGCCGCAAACCTTTCGCGCATGTTTCTGAAACGTTGGCTCAAAATTGACGGGGCGGAAATGGCATCCCGCGAGGCCGAGGCGGTTCAAGCGGTCCACGTATTCTTCGGAATCGATCCAGGGCGCGCCAAAGAGCTCAAACGGGCGGGTGGTACCGCGTCCTTCGCTCAAATTGCTGCCTTCCAGCAGGCACATGCCCGGGTAAACCACGGCAGTATCGACGGTCGGCATGTTTGGACTAGGCATGATCCAGGGTAAGCCGGTGTCTTCGAAATAGGATTCGGGATCCCAGCCGTCCAGAGGAAGAACGGTGAGTTTGCAGTCCGGAAACACCTCGGCCTGAAACTGTGTTGCGAGCTGGCCAATCGTTTTTCCGTGACGAACCGGAATGGGATGAAGCCCGACGAATGAAAGGTATTCGGAATCCTGGGGCTCGCCTTCGATCGTGACACCGTTGATTGGGTTGGGGCGATCGGCGACGATCACGTGGATCCCGGCCTTCTCGCAAGCTTTCATGCAGAGAAACAGGGTCCAGATAAAGGTGTAATAGCGGGCACCGACATCGACGAGATCGACAAAAAGAGCATCCAAACCTTCAAGCATCGCCGCAGAAGGCTCGCGATGCTCTCCGTAAAGGCTATAAACGGGAATGTTCAGGCGCGGATGCTGAAATCCCTCCCATTCAATCATGTTATCCTGGGTGGTCCCGGAGAACCCATGCTGAGGCCCGAAGAGGCTGTGCAGGTGGAAACGGTCGCCATTCAAGCGCTCCAGCTCGTGCAACGTTGGCACGAGGGCAGAGGTCGTGGAAGCCCCGTGAAGCAGAGCGCCGACACGGTCCCCGGAATTGCTGAGTGGCCACAATTCGGCCAGACGATCGACGGGTAGAACGACCTTGCTCACGGCTTTGCGGCCTTCACCAGCGAAACGATCTCCGCCGTAATGTCTTTCACTCCGGGAGCGTGAAGAACCTGCGGAATGCCGTTGGCCGATTCGGCGGAACGATCCAGAACCAGCGCATAGTTTCCATCACCGTTGAAGGTGGCTATCGCTTCCGTGATATCATTCATGATCTGCCGCCTCTCCCTCACATATTCGTTCTTCAGGTCGGTCGCCTGCGTCGTCCGAAGCGTCGCAATCTCTTTCTCGACCTTGCTCGCCTCTTCGAGGTAGGTTTTTGCAAGCCCCTTGTCGGAGGAAGTGGCGCTACTTCCAGCCGTAACCAGCTTTTGCGTCACCGACTGATGCTTTCGGAGGATCTCTTCCAGCTCCTTTTTCTTCTCAACAAAGACCTCCCGCGCTGCCTTTTGCTTTTTCTCCAGGGTCGACTCGGCGACGGCGGTTTTCGGATGCGCTTTGAAGACGACAATCATGTCAACAACCGCAATCTGGGACGGGCTCTGTCCGTGAGAGACGGCCAAGCCAAAGCTGAACAGGGCAACAAGAAGGAGGGAGGGTTTCACAGAATGAAGAGTTCGCACTTGGGCCGGGAAGTCAAGTTTTGTGAGGAAAACGGACCTCCAACCCTTCCCGGGTTTGCGTTGGGCGTCTCCCAATGCATGGGTGCTTTCCATGAAACCCCATTTCGTCCTTCTGCTCCTGGTCTCTGCGCTGTTAACCTCTGCCCAGGCGCGGCCCAACATCGTGTTCATTTTTACGGATGATCACTGCCAACAGGCCTTGAGTGCCTATGATCCATCGCGCATGACGACGCCGAATATGGATCGGATCGCTCAAGAAGGGATGCTATTCAATCGCTGCTATGTGACCAACGGAATTTGCGGCCCCAGTCGTGCGGTGATCCAAACTGGAAAATACAGCCACCTCAACGGTTTCATGACCAACGGGCAACGGTTCAACGGCGATCAACAGACTTTTCCGAAGTTGCTCCAAAAAGCAGGCTACCAAACTGCAGTGGTCGGCAAATGGCATCTAGGAACCACTCCTCAGGGATACGATTACTACGATGTCTTGAAGGGGCAGGGTCCCTACTACAATCCGCCGATGATCACCGAAGGTGAGGATGGCAACCCGGTAACGCGACCGCACACCGGTTACACCACCGAAATCATCACCGAAAAGACCCTCGCTTGGCTGAAGGATCAGCGCGACACCGAAAAACCCTTCATGCTGATGTATCAGCACAAGGCGCCACACCGGAATTGGCAGCCCGCGCCCAAGTATTTGACCTGGCTGGATGATGTTGAGATTCCGGAGCCCGAAACGCTCTGGGACGACTATTCCAATCGGGCATCGGCTGCGGCGGAGCAAACCATGACGATTTCTCGTCACCTCAATGAGGCCGATCTCAAGCTCAAAGCTCCGGGGAATCTCACCCCAGCGCAAAGGGAGGCGTGGGACGCCGCCTACAACCCAAAGAACGAAGCTTATCTGGCCAAACGGGATTCAATGACGCCCGAAGAGATCATCAAATGGAAGTATCAGCGATACGTGAAAGACTACATGCGCTGTGTGAAGTCGGTCGACGATGGAATTGGTGAAATCCTCGATTATCTGGATTCGGCCGGCCTGGCTGAGAACACGATCGTCATTTATTCGTCCGACCAGGGGTGGTATCTCGGGGAACACGGTTGGTTCGACAAGCGCTGGATGTATGAAGAATCGCTCAAGACTCCCCTTCTGGTCCGGTGGCCAAAAATGACCAAACCCGGGACGATCAACGACGATATCGTCTCCAACCTGGATTTCGCGCAAACCTTTCTTGATTTGGCCGAGGCACCGTTGCCAGGGGATATGCAGGGCCGCAGTTTGGTGCCGATTTTTAAGGGCAATACTCCCGAGGATTGGAGAAAAACCTTCTACTACCACTACTACGAATTCCCCGGAGCGCACAGCGTCGCGCGGCACTACGGAGTCACTGACGGAACGTTCAAGCTCATCAATTACTATGAAAAAGGCGAATGGGAGCTCTTTGATCTTTCGAAGGACCCCAATGAAATGAAGAGCGAATTCTCCAATCCGGAATATGCGGCCAAGATCAAAGAGATGACGGCGGAGCTCGATCGACTTCGCGTCGAATACCAGCTCCCGGACGAGGACCCGGAGACCAGTCGCCGCAAAAAGAAGCCGGCCAACCCTGGCGCCAAGAAGAAGGGCGCTTGAAGTTGCAGATTGCGGAACAGCAGCTAAGATCCTCCTCTCTCAAAAATGCTCGGTTAGCTCAGTGGTAGAGCACCTGCTTCACACGCAGGGGGTCACAAGTTCAAGTCTTGTACCGAGCACCATTTGAGGAAGGGCGGATGACCTTAATTCATCCGGCTTCGCGCGTTCACGAACACACGGTGTGCCAGCTTGAGTTGATCCGGGGTATGCGCCGCTGAAATCTGCGTCCGAATCCTGGCTTTTCCCTCCGGAACAACCGGAAACGAAAAGGCGATCGCGTAAATCCCCTCTTCCAAAAGGAGTTCGGCCATTTTTCCGGCCATCTTGGCATCTCCCAGCATGACCGGTGTGATGGGATGATCTCCCGGAACGATCTCAAACCCGGAATCCGTCATCAACTTCCGGAAGAGTTTCGTGTTGCTCCTGAGCGTTTCCCGCAACGCCGCACCTTCCGGAGACCTTGCCAACTTCAGGGCCGCCATCGTCGCGGCGGCAATCGAAGGAGCCAGCGAATTGGAAAATAGATACGGCCGACTCCGTTGACGGAGCAAATCGATGATCGGTTTGCGGCCACTGGTGAAGCCACCGGAAGCCCCACCCAAAGCCTTGCCCAACGTGCTGGTGAGAATATCAATGCGATTTGAGACCCCGTGCAGTTCGGGTGTCCCCCCGCCATGCTCGCCAACAAATCCCGTGGCGTGACTATCGTCCACCATGACCAGCGCCTCATATTTCTCCGCCAAATCACAAATTCCCGGCAGATCGGCAAGATGTCCGTCCATCGAAAAAACGCCGTCGGTCGCAATGAGCACAGACCTCGCTCCCCCCTCCCGAGCCTCGCGCAATCGCTCTTCCAGCTCATTGAGATCGCGATTCGCGTATCGAAAGCGCCGGGCTTTACAGAGGCGGATCCCATCAATAATGCTGGCATGATTCAGGCTATCACTAATCACCGCATCCTCCGGCCCCAGAATCGTCTCAAACAGACCGCCATTGGCATCGAAGCAGGAGGAATACAAAATGGTGTCGTCCGTGCCAAGAAAGCTTGAGATGGACGCTTCCAACTCCTTGTGGAGTGATTGAGTGCCACAAATGAATCGGACGGAGGCCATTCCGAATCCCCACCGGTCCAACGCCTCTTTGGCCGCATTGATGAGCTCCGGATGGTTTGCGAGTCCCAAATAATTGTTCGCACACATGTTGAGAACTTCGGACTCGCGGGAGGCTACCGAAATCCCGCTGGACTGCGAACTGGTCAAGATGCGCTCGTTTTTCCTCAATCCTGCGGTCTCAATTTCGTCGAGCGTCTCCTCTAGCCGTTGGCGATGATCGGGGCTGAACATCACCCAGCAAATCCCGCCCGCCCTGGAAACGCAACCTTTTCCGCTCCGCGGGAATGCCTCCGAACGTCCCGGCAGGAAGAATGCCGCCATCATCGATTGAATGAGTCACAAAAGATTCAGTTCTAATGAGCAGCGGCTGGCGAAAGTTGTTTATTTGCTGACTTGTGACCTTGCCCGAAACGACTAACATCTAAGAGCGCCTGAGAAAACGATCCATGTCACCACAAATGCTCGAACGCGAACATCGCAGTCGAATTTTTGAAAAGATCCTCAAAGATATGGAGGATCAGTCCAATGGCGTCAAAAAGCAGAAGCCGGCGGAGCCCAAGAAAGAACTTCGCATCGGGCCAGACGAGCTAAACTCCATTCGGATCAAAGCGGAACGCGCCGCAAAACACGGTGATCATGCGACAGCCGCTCAGGAATTCGAACGCGCCCTCAAGGTCGCAGTCCTCAACTCTTCCTCCAACTCGATTGGTTTGATCGAGCTCCACCTTGCCCACGGGGCAAATCTGCAACGTTGCGGGGAGTTCGCCAAGGCGAAGGAAGCCTTCGATAAGGCCCAGGAAGTCCTCGAAGCCGGCGCAAGCATCTCCATGAGCGAGCAACAGGTCAAAATTGAAGCTGCTCGCGGGCTTTTGTCCTTTGTCCTGGATGACTATCAATCGGCGGAAGCCCACTACGAAAAAGCCATCCAGGTTTACGAGAATTCCTGCACGGTCAAACCTGTGCGCCTCGCTCAACTGCGCTCAGAGCTTGGCAGCGTTTACGCGCAAATCTCTCAATACGACAAGGCTCTGGAAGTCGTGCTGGAGGCCGTCGCAGTGCTGGAACAAGCACCAGATTCCACCGCTTTGGAGAATATGCGCCTCTTCAAACAACTGGCGAACATCACCTTTCGGAAGGACGAGCCCAACGCGGCCGTCAATCATCTCCTGGAAGCCTATCGTCACGCCCAGCAGGTCGAGTGCCCGACCGAAATGGTGGAACTCGAAGTCACCTTGGCCACCGTCTACACCCAGCACGGAGAGTTTGAAACGGCCAAACAATGGTATGAGGCAGCGATCTCACGCCAGGAAAAGATGGAAAACTCCGCCCGCTGGCCTCTCAGCCTGCTCTATTCCAGTCTCGCCCTCGTTCAATCCTACACGGAAGAAAGCCAGAGCGCGGTTGATTGCTTTTCCCGCAGTCTCGATCTTCAGCTTTCTCATTTGGCGCTCCAGCCACCGGCCAACTGAATTCCGGCATGGTCACCGGAAAGCCTTGTTTCCCCGTGGCAACCCGCAATACGCTCCAGACCAAGAAATCCGCGAGAACATTCGGTGCGTGGGAGCAGCGCAAGATGGCTCTAGTTCGGGCCCATGTAGGACGCCTTTCTGCAGGCCACCGCGATCAGCAATTGGGCAAGGCTCGGGCAATACTCCACGATTTCCTCGGCCAGCGTTCTCAACTCCTCTTCGGTAGGTCTTTGGTGAAAACCTTGAGGCCCCGTTGACTCTACGACGATTGGTCTTTGGTTTCGTTTTTTTGCTGGATTCATCGGTGATCGTGTTTCAGTTGCTCCGTTAGAACTGACCACACCCAGCAATATTCGCCGCATTCGACCAAATCTCCCGGAAAGCCCTCGCTGTATCAGCCGATTTATAGGTGCGCACAATATTTATCATGTAAAACGGAATGGTAGTGGTTCAGTTGGATTATGGTGATTTTAGAGAAGACGCTGATAAATTGGTCTTTTGTTCGGCACTCAGTATCTGCTGAATCGTAGCTCCGAAATGCCCGAAATTCCGTTGAGCTACACCGACCGGTGGCCCACGCAAGGAATTCTACGCGATTCTCAGGCCG
>TARA_R110002096_G_scaffold54517_10_pt1 | contig 12226 bp, 5 predicted proteins | sample TARA_R110002096 | Tara Oceans TARA_R110002096 (sample SAMEA4397295) | marine metagenome | biome: Polar Biome; feature: [DCM] deep chlorophyll maximum layer (ENVO:01000326); material: water (ENVO:00002006), including particulate matter (ENVO:01000060) such as... | depth 35 m | reverse complement strand
CAACAACCGGTGGACTTTGCCGGGCGGCTGAAGGTGCATTTGCGCCAGTTGATCGACCGTCACCTCGACGAAAGCGATGTTCGGCTTCACGCCCGCTGGATGGATGCGCCGTATCGCGGCCTGGAGGCGTTTGACCTGGAGCACACCGACATCTTTTTTGGGCGCGAGGAAGAGGTTTGGAAGCTGGAGGAGTTGCTGCGCCAGCGCGAGACGGACCCGGTCGATGGATGCGCGTTCGTGGCGGTGATTGGCGCAAGCGGCAGCGGAAAATCGTCGATGGTGCGAGCCGGGCTTCGCGCGAACCTGACGAAGTACAATTTGGATGAATCGGTCGCCGCCTGGCGATCCGCGGTGTTGATGCCGGGACAGGCCGAGGGCAAGATTCTCGATGCCTTAACCGACGCGTTGAAGGAGGAAGGGGCCTTGCCGGAGTGGCAGATTAAACTGCGCTCCAATCTCGCGGGGACCGCGCTGGAAGCCCTGAACGCGGCTTCGGCGAATGCGGGAGGAACCGTGAAGCTGCTTTTGGTGATCGATCAGTTTGAGGAGCTGTTCACCGACAAGCGCATCAGCGACGAGGACCGGACGGAGTTTCTCAACACCCTGGGCGAACTCGCGCAAAGCGGACGTTGCTGGGTCATCGTGACGATGCGGAGCGACTTCTACGCGATCGCGCAGCAATCCCAGATTTTTCTGAATCTCAAGGGGGACACCGGGCAGTTTGATCTGCTCGCGCCGGGGCCGGACGCGCTTCGCCGCATTATCGAGGAGCCGGCTCGAATGGCCGGAGTCAAGTTTGAGCAACATAGTCAGGAACAGGGCGGACTCCGCCTTTCCTCCAAAATTCTGGAAGAGGCGCAAAAGCAGCCGGACACCCTCCCCTTGCTCCAGGATCTGCTGCTGGAACTCTACGAGCATCGCACCGGCGACAACGAGCTGACGTTCAAGGTCTACGATTCGCTGGGCGGGCTGGAAGGCGCGCTGAGCCAACGGGCGGAAAACCTCTTCACCGGCCTTACCCAAAAGCAGCAGGACGCGTTTGGCAGCTTGCTCCACGCGCTCGTGACCGTCGATGCCAATACCGAAGCGTTTGCGACCCGGCGTCGCGCCGCCAAGAACAAACTCGCCGATACGAAGGAACGCAAGGCTCTGATTGATGCGCTGATTGGAGCGCGCCTGCTCACGGCCGGCGGCGATGATGTGGCGACGGTTTCCCTCGCGCACGAGGCGTTGTTACGCCGTTGGCCGCGGGTTTCGAACTGGGTCAGCGCCAACCGCGAGCACTTGCGAATCCGCTCCCATGTGGAGCAGGCGATGAAGCGCTGGAAGACGAACAAGGAGCATACCTCGCTCCTCTTGCCGGAAGGGTTGGAACTGGAGGAGGGGCTGAGTTTGGCGAATCATGCGCCGCACCTGCTTGAAGGAGACGAATACGCGGCCGCACGCGGGTTCATCAAAGCTTCCCGGGATCACGCCCTCGCCCGGCAAAAGCGCGCGACCCGAGTTCGCCGGGCGGTGATGACGGGATTGAGCGCCCTTACCATCACGGCCGTTGCCGGTGGAGTTTTCGCGTGGTTCCAAAAGAACGAGGCGGTCGATGCACGCGGCGATGCCGATCAACTGATTTCGTTCATGCTGGAGGATTTGCAGTCGAAGCTGGAGAGCACGGGACGGCTCGAGTTGGCGGAAGGCGTGATCGAGAAAGTCGATGCGTATGCGGAAAAGGAGGCGCCGAGCAATTGGGATGCCTTCGCGAGCCGGGTGCGCCTCGAAATTTCGCGGGCGAAGATTTATCGCACCTTGGGAAGAGCCGACATCGCAGCCAAAAATCTGCAGGGAACGCTGGAGGAGCTGACCGCCTCCCGCTTTGAACCACCCACGCCGGAGGAGAAGGAGCGGCTCATCGCGGAGACCCAACTTTGGCTCGGGGACGCGCTTTCGCAGTTGCCGGATCAGGTCAGCGACTCTGAGGGATACCTGATGGACAGCGTGTCGGCGCTGGAGAGGCTTCACAAATCGAACCTGGAGTCGGTCGAGTTTCGGCAACTCCTGTCCCTCGCCTTGCGTTTTCTTGGCGACACCCAACGCAACCTCAATCGGCCTGACGAAGCGATGATCGCCTATGATGAATCGATCGCGATTGCCGATGAGGTGGGTGACAATTCCGAGCTTGCCCAAATCAAATTCGACGCGCTCGATCATCGCGGCTCGGTCGCGTTGTTTGGCGGTGACGTGAAAGCTGCGACAGCAAACTACACGGCTGCGAAGGAGGTGATCGAGACGCAGGATCCCAATGATCTTCGCAACGTTTCGCGCGTCGCCCGGATCTATTCGGCGCTCGGGAGCATTCTTCAGCAGACCGAACCGGAGAAAGCGCCGGCAACGCTGCAACGCTCGATCGACGAATTCTCCACGCTAGTGAAACGCGAACCGCGCAACGCGATCTGGCGTCGTGAACTGGGAGTGACCCACCACCTGTTGGCGGAATCGCTGACCCGGAACGAGCAATACGAACAGGCGCTCGAAGAACACAAGAAGGGGCTGAAAAACATTATGGAAGCGGCGGTCCAGGCAGAAGAAATCGCGACGATCCAAGAATCGCTCTTTCTCAGTCTGGCTGATTTGGGCCGGTTTCATCAGAGTGGCGGCGGATTTGATCTCGCGAAGGAGTATTACACCTCTGCAATCGAGAAAGGAGATGAGATGGTGGCAAAAGCCGGCGACGAAACGGTGGATCCCAAATTGCTCGGCAAACTGGCATCGGTGACCCATGATCTTGCCGAAACGCATCGAGCTTCCGGCGAGTTTGAGGCGGCGGTCGCGACCTTCGACGACGCGGTGAATCGGTGGGAACTGGTCGAGAAAAGCGCGCCCGATTTTGCCCGTTTCAGCGCTTCCGACAGCCTGATCAATCAGGCAAAAGCCTTCATCAAACTGGAACAGGCCAGTCGCGCCTTCCAAAGCCTCGATTCCGCTGACAAGTTGCTCGAACAGATCCTTGCCGAGCAACCTGGAGAACCCGATACGCTTTCCAACCTCGCGATTTCCCACTACCAACGTGCCCAAGCCCACAAGCTCACCAACGACAACGCGCCGGTGGTCGCCGCCTACGAGAGCAGCCTGAAAACGTTTACGGAATTGATTGAGGCAAACCCGGAAGTCGATTTTGGCACCGCGTTTCAGGTTTTGAACCGGGCATTGGGCGAGGTTGAAGCAATGATTGTCAACGCGCCGCCCACGCTGCAACCCCTGATCGAGACCTTTTCCAAGCAGGGGATCACCCTTGTCGCGGCCATGCTCAAGCCGGAACCCGGCGTGCCGCCCCTCCTTGAGCTTCAGGATCGGCTGAAGACCCTGACAGAATCCCTTTGACATGGCGCTCCTGATCGTCTGCAATTATCAATTATGAAAAAGGCTGTTTGGACAATCTTATCGCTGCTCGCTGCGGGCATCATTCTCACGTCATGCGAATCCACACCGACCGGGGCGGACGATGGCGACGGCAGCAAAGGACTGGGCCAGGACCAGCGCTATGGTGCCTGGGGACGCAGCAGCGGGGCCGGACTTGACTAGGGAGACTTTCTCCACATTTGAGCAATCCCTGTTGCCCTCTTCCTAACCATGAAGCTTAGAAACCCTCTAAACCGTGCCAAACTCGGTTTCGCGTTGGCCTGCCTCCTTGTTTCCCATAGTTGGGGAGCCACTCACGCCCTCCTCGTCGGGATCGACGATTATCCGGATCCCGTGCCTTCGCTGCGTGGCTGCGTGAACGATGTTAATCGCTTCAAATCCCTCCTCACCAGCACCTATGGCGTTCCTGCGAGTTCGATTCGCACCGTGACGAACCGCTCGGCAACCCGAGCCGGGATCATGTCCGCCTTTGAGCAGCATCTCATCAACGGGGTCAAGGCCAACGACTCCGTGATTTTCTATTTTTCCGGTCACGGCTCACAAACGCCCGACCTCAATGGTGATGAGTCTGACGGCGAAGATGAGGCGCTCTGCCCTCACGATATTGATCCAACCAGACCGAATACGTGGCTGACCGACGACATCATCCGCCATCTCCTGAGCCGCGTTCCGACGGCAAACGTACTCGTGATTCTGGATTGCTGCCATTCCGGAACCGGAACACGGGCGGATCCGCCGGAATTCTCCGAAACCCGAGGCCTGCCCTTGGGCTTTTTTGGAAAAAGGAAGAAGACGTTGCCGAAGAAGCAGGAAAATCAGTTCTTTTCGCGAATCCGCTCCAACCCCAAGCACTACGTTCTGGCGGCATCCGGTTCGGGGGAATTGGCCAACGAAATCTCTGCCGCCCGGTTCGCCGCCTTGGGAATGAGCGAGAAACAATCCGCCGGAGTCCTAACCTACTCGCTTTGCGAGGTGTTGAGGTCGAATCCCAACCTTTCCTTCGGAGACATGCGGAAGGCAACCGACCGCCGGGTTGATGACCTCGTCGGAAAACTTCGCCGCATCAGTCGAAATGCATCGAAGCAACACGCCCAATTCGAGATTCCATCCTCCAGCACCAAGGTCGCAACCTTTGTGCAAAGCAAGGCCGGCAATGCACCGGTCAAAAGTTCAACGGAAAAAGCCCGCGGGATTTCGGTGAATTTCGTTCCTGAAGGCTCGAACGCGGATGCGGTAGTCAGCAACAGTGGCGTGGTTACAACGGGAGATATCAAGCTCGAACTCTCAACCAACCAGCGCATCTTTCGAGCGGGAGACAAACTTGTCGTCAGAGTCAGCGCCGATCAGGATTGTTACCTGCGACTTTACTACCAAAACGCGGAAGGTGACGTGTTACAGATTTTCCCCAACAAGGTAAAATCGACCAATCTCATCAAGAAAGGCGCCCCCGTGGTGATTCCAACCGCCGGAGATGGTTTTGAGTTTGAAATGGGCGCACCCTACGGAAGCGAAATTCTCAAAGCCGTCGCATCGACGAAGCAGTTCACCGATCTCCACAATCAGGGATGGGCCAGCACACTCTTTGAGAGCGTAAAAGAGCAACGCATCGACCGGCTGAGCACCCGTGGCGCAGCAACTTCGAGCGCCGCGAAGTTTGGTGAGGCAACCCTGATTTACGAAGTCTGGGAGAATTAGTGCCCGTATCGTGAACGTGCAGCTGATGGACAGGGAGAGCTTCGGAAACAAGTGCGACTCCGCCGCCACCAGGAGTAGATAGGCAGCGGAACGGTTGATTTAAACACCATGGCAACGATTTGCTCACTGGTGTGCAGGTTATGTGGATCATTCGTAACACCTAGCTATCGAACGCTCACGTAAGCATACTGTACCACTGCGCCAGTAATACTAACCCACCCCCGCAAAGCGCTTATTTTACACGCTTTACATCTATCCAGGGCAAAATCCCGAAATTATACTAAGCAAAGAACCCAATAATCTCCAGAGTTGGCATGAATTAGGCTAGGAAAGTCTTAGGCATGAAACAATCACTTGGCACCTTCCGCTTTACCTGTTCGAATTCAAGACTGCGGCATCGATTCAGGGAAAGAAGGCCAAGCACCAGAAGCCAACGTGCAAATCTTAAACCAAGCCTCGCGCTGAACGGCAGTCGATGAACTCACTGCCAAATCTGTCCCCTCAATTTCGGGCCCTCAACGGCCCCCTTACCGAACAACTCGTTCGAGAGCCCGGGCTCTTTGGTCTCGGGCAACACCAAAGCGGGCAGGTCCCGGACGCCTCAGCCAACACCGTCTGCGGCTACTGTTCGACCGGATGCTCGCTCTACGTTGACCTCTTCGAAGGACAAGCAGTCAGCCTTTCGCCCAACATCGACTACCCGGTCAACCGTGGCATGGCATGCCCCAAGGGTTGGGAAGCGCTCGCGCCTCTCGCCGCGCCGGACCGCGCAGCCACGCCTTACTACCGGCTCAACCGTAGCGACGAGCTCAAACCCGTCGACTGGAAAATCGCGGCTGGCGTGTTCTGCGATCGCATGCGCGAAGTGCAACATCGCTTTGGTCCGGAATCGATCGCGTTTCTCAGCAGCGGACAAATTTGCACGGAGGAGATGGCGTTGTTGGGAGCGTTCGCCAAATTTGAGATGGGCATGATTCATGGCGACGGCAACTCGCCTCAAGGCATGGCCAGCTCGGCAAGGGCTTATCGGGAATCGTTCGGTTTCGATGCCCCACCCTACACCTTTTCCGACCTGGAAAAGTCCGACGTGATCGTCTTGATCGGATCCAATCTTTGCCTGACGCATCCCATTCTGTGGCAGCGCGTTCAGAACAACCCGCGTTCGCCAAAGATCATTGTGATCGACCCACGTCGCACCGAAACCGCGACCCAGGCGACTCAGCATGTCGGGCTGCTCCCGAAGTCAGACCTCACCCTGTTCTACGGAATTGCCCATCTGCTGATCAAGAATGATTGGGTCGATCATGATTTCGTCGCGAAATTCACCAACGGCTTCGACGATTTCGCCAGTCATGTTCAGAAGTTTACGCCGGAACTCGTCACCAAAGCCACAGGCTTGACGATTTCCGAGCTCGAACTTCTCGCGGAAACGATCGGAAAGGGAGAAAGCGTTTCCCTTTGGTGGACCATGGGCGTGAATCAGAGCTATGAGGGAACCCGGACCGTCCAGGCCATCATCAATATAGCGCTCATGACTGGGAATATGGGGCGCAGAGGAACGGGCGCCAATTCCATCAGCGGCCAGGCCAATGCCATGGGCTCACGGCTCTTCAGCAATACGTCAACGCTTCTTGGAGGACACGACTTCACCAATTCGGCTCACCGCGAAAAAGTCGCTGACGTCCTCGGAATCGAATCCTACCAAATTCCGGACGAACCGGGTTGGAGCTACGACCAGATCCTCGACGGCATTGAATCGGGAGCCATTCGGGCGTTGTGGATCATTGGAAACAACGTCGGTCATTCATGGGCCAATCAACTTCGGCTCCGGGAATTGTTCTCCAAGCTCGAGTTTCTCGTGGTTCAGGACATGTACACCCATACCGAGACGGCGGGAATGGCGGATTTGATTCTTCCGGCGGCAGGTTGGGGCGAAAAGGATGGGACGATGATTAATTCCGAGCGCCGCATCGGCGTTACGAGAAAGGTCAGCCGTGCCCCGGGCCAGGCGTTGTCCGATTTCAAGATTTTTCGACTCCTCGCCGCAACCTGGGGGGCGGGAGACTGGTTATCCAGATGGAAGTCTCCAGAAGACGCCTTCGCCACGCTTCAGGAACTCACCGAGGATCAACCCTGCGATATTTCGGGCATTCGGGGATACGAAGAAATCGAAGAAGCCGGTGGTATTCAGTGGCCGTGGCCCGAGCCCCAATCCCACCACAAGGTTCAGCGCCGTTTGTTTGAAGACGGCAAGTTTTTCACCGAGGATCGCCGGGCGCGATTCATTTTCGATGAGGTTCAGGAAAATCCGGAGCCTCCCGACGAGAACTATCCCTACACGTTGCTCACGGGGCGAGGGAGTTCGACCCAGTGGCAGACCCAAACCCGGACGAAGAAATCGTCCATTTTGCGCCGGTTTCATCCCGATCGCGCCTACATTGAAATCAGCCGCTTCGACGCCAAGTGCCTGAACCTTTGGGAAGGCGATCGCGCACGCGTCAAATCACGCCGTGGCGAGATGGAGGTCGATGTTTTCACGACCTCGTCGCTCCAGCCGGGACAGGTTTTCATCCCCTTCCATTACCCGGAAACCAATCGACTCACCCTCGGTTCCCTCGACCCTCATTCACGCCAGCCTTCCTACAAGTATTGCAGCGTGCAAATCGAGGCCATGGACTAGCGCTCGAACCGCGCAGGTTCAAGCTTGCTGTGGCGCAATCACGCCACTAACATCGCGGGACTCATGGCAAAACCCCTGCTCGAAGTCCAAAATATGGGCAAGCGTTTCCCCGGCGTTCGCGCGCTTCACAACGTCTCCCTCCGTTTGGAGAAAGGCGAAGTGTTGGCGGTTTTGGGCGAAAACGGTGCCGGAAAAAGCACCCTGATGAAGATTCTGGCCGGGGTGCAGCCCAGCGATGAAGGTGAGCTGCGAATCGACGGCCAGGTTGTGACGATTGACTCCGTGCAGACGGCGTTGGATCACGGAATCGCCTTGATCCATCAGGAGCTCAATCTAGCGACGAACCTCAGCATTGGCGCGAACATTTTTCTGGGGCGGGAACCCAGGCTTCACGGCCTGATTGATGACGCCACCATTCACCGCGAAGCGGACCGTTTTCTGGACATGGTTGGACTCGATGTGGATCCGCGTGAACTGGTCGAAAACCTCACGATTGGTCGCCAACAACTCGTGGAAATCGCCAAGGCTCTTTCGACCGATGCACGCGTTTTGATCATGGACGAGCCCACGTCGAGTCTTTCCCAAAAGGAGACGGCCACGCTCTTCACGGTGATCAAAGATCTACGCACCCGTGGCGTTAGCGTCATCTACATCAGCCATCGATTGGGCGAAGTGAAGGAACTGGCGGATCGCGTCACCGTGTTGCGAGATGGGGAAAACGCCGGGGAGCTGGCCCTCGAATCCATCACCCATGACGAGATGGTCCGCATGATGGTCGGTCGTGAAATATCCCAGTTTTATCAGCGCACCATTCACCAGCCGGGCGAGGTCGCGCTCGAAGTCAGGAATCTGAGAACATCGACGCATCCGCAACACGAATTGAGCTTCGCCATCAAAGCCGGCGAAGTTGTGGGTATGGCAGGACTGGTTGGTGCCGGTCGAACCGAGGTGCTCCACACACTGTTCGGCATAACTCCTCCCCTGAACGGAGAAATCCACCTTGCGGGTGAATGTGTCGACTTACAATCACCGATCGACGCGATCCGCGCACGAATGGCGCTGGTCCCGGAAGATCGAAAGCAGCAAGGGTTGATTCTGGAAATGACGGTCCGGGAAAACCTGAGTTTGGCCAGTTTAAAACGGGAAAGCATCCGAAACCTCTTCTTAAACGACGCCAGGGAAACCGAGATCAGCGAAACCATGATTCGCCAAATGCGGGTCAAAACTCCCAGCGAATCCCAGATCGTGCGTTATCTCTCCGGCGGCAATCAGCAGAAAATCGTCCTCGGCAAATGGCTTGCCCTGGAACCGCGCGTCCTCCTCCTCGATGAACCAACTCGCGGAATCGATGTCGGCGCCAAACAGGAGATCTACGCCCTCATGGAGGACCTCGCCGGCTCCGGCGTCGCCATCCTCTTCGTCTCCAGCGAAATGGAGGAGGTTATTGGGATGAGCGACCGCACTCTGGTGATGCACGAAGGGCGAATCACCGGAGAACTCAGCCGTGAAGAGCTGAACGAAGAATCTATCATGCAGCTGGCTACGGGAAACGCGGAGCACCATTGAAGATCATTCCGCTTGTCATTCCTTTTGCTTTTTGATCCCGTGAAGAAATGAAACTCTCGAAGAGCCGGGTGGTCGGAACGATTCTGGTATTGGGTGGTTTGTTGCTGGCGGTCACCGTCGCGCTCATCGCGACCTCCAATATTGCTCCCAAACCCGCGGCGGAGATCATCATCGTGGAAGATGGACCCGTTGGAGAACCCCAGGATGCCACGGAAACATCGCTGTCGCCTTTTTCGCTTCCTGGTTCTGGTGACACCCTCGCCATCGATCAGCTTTCCATTCACCTGAAGGGAAACGGAGAGATCTGGGCGAACGACAAACTCATTGAAACGGCCCAATCGGACCAGAAGGAATTTCCCGTCCTCCGAGAGCAAATCAAGATCCATAACAAACCCCAAATTCAGCTGATTACCATCCTTTCAGCGGATGACGCCGCCAAGGGGATATGGTTTGCGGGAATACTCGAGGAACTGAGCAACGCTGGCATCCAGAACGTTACGTTATCCGGCTTTTCTCAGGAATCGGACGACCCGCTACCACAACAAGGAAACTGAGCAATCGCTTTCCATGCTCTCCAAAACCGCAGCGATCAGTCTCCCTGCCCAATTCCGGGGAAAGTGCGGAATGGGTCTGGAAAAAGGGAAACTTCTCCGCTAGAACCGTACCCCGACAGAACGCCAACTGCAGCACAGCCCATCAACCATGGATTTCACCCAAATCGGACACCAAATCAAAGCCGCCATCGGCCAGAACGACAGCTTGAAACGCGTCATTGGCATCTTCGCCCTGCTTTTTGTCGTCTACGTTGTCACCTGGATCATGAACCCTTCGTTCATGTCCGGCTACAACCAGGAAAACCTGATTCGGCGGACGTCGTTGTTCGGAATCCTGGGGGTCGGGGTGGCGCTGGTGATCATCTCCGGAGGAATTGATTTGTCGTTAGGCTCGGTGGTCTGTCTGGTCGGGGTTGGCGTGCCTTGGCTGATTGTCGATCAGGGCTGGCCGGTGTGGTTGACGTTGATCGTCGCTTTGACCATCCCGATGTTGATCGGACTCGCCCACGGTCTGCTCGTCACCAAGTTGAAGCTGCAACCGTTCATCGTGACGCTCTGCGGACTCCTCATCTATCGTGGCGTCACCCGGGCCTTCACCGGCGACCAGACGGCTGGCTTCGGCAACGATTTCAAGGGCTTGCGCTGGCTCGCCACCGGCGAGATTCGGCCATTCGAAGGCGGATTCGGCATTCCTTTCCCGTGCATCATCCTCATCATCGTCGCGGTTGCCGTCGGCATTTTTCTCAATCGGACGATCTACGGCCGCTACCTGCTCGCTCTTGGAAACAACGAGGAAGCGGCCCGTTTCAGCGGAATTGACACCGACAAGATGATCACGCTTGCCTACGTGATCTGCTCCGGCCTCGCCGGATTGGCCGGCCTACTCTTCGTGCTCGACCTCAATCAGGCTCAACCAGTTGACCACGGAAACTTCTACGAACTCTACGCCATCGCCGCCGCGGTTTTGGGCGGATGCAGTCTGCGCGGCGGAAGCGGCACCATCATCGGGGTCATCATTGGAACGGCCCTTCTCCGCGTGCTGCGAAACATGATGAATCTGGTCTTCGCCGGTTTCCAACGCGCCGAATTCGCCGTGATCGGAATCGTGATCCTGGCCGGTGTGATAGCCGATGAATTGGCCAAGCGCGCGATGGCGCGAAAACGCGCTACGCAAAAAGAACGCCAGGGAACAAACTGAAGACAAGGATGCGATCCATCCTATTCTTCGATCGCCCAAAACGGCAAAAGCAGAAACTCATCAAGGTCCGCCCGATTGATCGATTGCAACTCGGACTGGGAGTCGAAGGGAACGAGGACGAGTTCCCGGGAATCGCCCACCTGATAGGCGGCACTGGGGAGCAGTTTCCGTTCCCGGAAACCCCAGTGAAAGACGAGCACCTCCCCTTCCATATAGTCGCCCTGGATCACTTCGGTAATGCGATACTTAGCCGCGTAGAGGGAAGCCGGATAAGGCACAGTCTTCGGGTCCTGCACCGCAGCGCGCTCGATCATTTCGCCTTTCACCACGAGGGCGCCAACCGGCAACTCCTTCGGCTTCGGTTCCGGGTTAAACGCGACAGATCGCCATTCGACATTCGTTTCGCGCGCCACCGTCTCACTCAAAAACAAGTCGCGCGCCGCAATCGCCCAGATCACCAGCTTCTTTCCTTCCAACGCGCCGGGCCGACTTGCCAGGGTCCGCCGAACCCCGGTCGATGCCTGCCCGTTTTGAGCAATCGTGTCGACACTCAATCCGAGATGACGAGCCAGGTGCTGGGCAAAGCCGGCATTCGTTCCCCAATGCATCGATTCCGCCGAAAAGATGTTGGTAAAGCTGTCTCCCAGAAGCACCACCGGGGAATCACGATCGTAGATATCCGCCGGCTCCCTGGTTTTGGTGTTGATGACATGCGTTAAGCTGACCTTCTCGACGTTGAACGGATTCCGGCCTTCCGGAAAATCAAGTTTCTCCACCAAATCTCCGATGTATTCCGCCTTTCCCGGTTGATAGCTAAACCGGTTCGGCTGTGAATCGACCTCCTCAAACCACGGACGCCGTCGAATCGTATCCGAGACGAACCGTGCGCATCGCTCCATGGTCCGCGGATTCCAATGCGTATCCTGCTTCAGAAACACGGCGGTGTCTTTTGCCCAATCGCTGAGTAAGGGAGCCAAATCCAGAACCGTCACGCCGGCATCCTCCAACTCTGCATAGAACTTCGGCGCGTCCTTATGGAGTAGCGGAGCTTCCAACGGCTTCCCATTCAATCCATAAATCATCGGCTTCACGGGAATCGGCACCAGCATCAATTCCACATCC
>TARA_R110002096_G_scaffold276953_1_pt1 | contig 12234 bp, 13 predicted proteins | sample TARA_R110002096 | Tara Oceans TARA_R110002096 (sample SAMEA4397295) | marine metagenome | biome: Polar Biome; feature: [DCM] deep chlorophyll maximum layer (ENVO:01000326); material: water (ENVO:00002006), including particulate matter (ENVO:01000060) such as... | depth 35 m | reverse complement strand
ATCATCGTGCTGACATACCGTGAAATATGATCCACTAGGATCCAGTGTGTTTAACTCTCTTTGTATGTCGTTTATATTGACTGGATCACCCCATCCATCTTGTACACCATTGACATAACAGTTCGTCCAGAAAACAGGGATGTATTGACGTTTTCCAAACCGATCAATGTTCCTTTGATAAAAATCAAAGAAATATTCTTCCAGATATAACCCACTATGATATGGTGGATATATTGGATATGATGCGGGGGGTCTTACTTTGTTCGGTAACAGGATCATATAGTATTCTCAATAAGAAATTTTATGTCATTGCTGATTCATTAACAAGTTCAAACGGAAGATTTGTTCCATTCCACTTTTTAGTTTCTTCGTTATAACTAGGTCCACCTCTAAAATTATGGAAATATAGTTTAACTCCATTTTCCAATAATCCAGGCTTCAAAAATTCTACCATACATCGTATAGAACTTTCCATAACATGAACTTCCTTTGCATTTTCTAAGAGCATACCGAGATGAAAAATACTTTCATCCATATCATTCCTAACAATAGCAAGGTTTGAATTTGTCTGATCGTCTCGTATGACGAATCCACCTGAAACTTCTTTTCTGTTCGGATCATCATGAACAAAGATATAATCTTGATCTTTGGGTGCGAGTTTGTTATATACTCGGTTCTCTTCTTCCATGTCTCGTTCCCAGTAACAATCATCAAATCTACAGGAGTAAGGCATATTAATTTGATTATAAAAAATCATATCACACGGCATAGGTCCGTTTTCATTACACTGATCTCTGTAATACTCGTGTCCAACTCGAAGAAATTTATCATCAGTTCCTATAAGTTTTTTTGTTAATACTTGATCTACCAGATGTCTCTCTACTCCATTTTCATCGATACCAATTACATCGATTCTCGGTTCGTCTCTATACATCCATTCTGTCATTTCTTTGTAGCAATTTTTAGAAAAAACACTAATGGTGTTATAGTCGTTATCATCCTTAAGTAATTTTCTTACCATTCCGTTCAGGTGAATCATATCACCCAAACCCATATGATGATGTATATAAAGATTAGCCATTACAAATTCCTTTCAACTTATGTGGTTAAACGTGCCGTCACCAGACTTTTTGATTGCAGCAAAAGAAGCACTACCCTTAGTTATCATTCTTATGGATAAATTATCATGACTTCCAATATTATCTTCAATATACTTTATTTCATTCTCAGTCATATAAGGTGAATGTAATTTATTATTAGCAACTAAATCTATTAAAACATTAAGTGTTAGATCTGTAAAATTATCTGTGTCTTGTATTCCCCATTTACCATCTTCGCCCTCGGGAAGAAACTCAGGAATACCCTCTCCTCTATACCTCTTTCTAGGGAGAATAATGTCTTCGATTATATAAAGACCTCCCTTTTTAAGATGAGGGAAAAGGAAACCCCAAGAAACTTGTTGGTGTTCTTGATAATGAAAACCATCATCAAGTATAATGTCAAATTCTCCCCCATGCGTATCAATAAATTCTTGTAAAGACTCCCTACTAGATTGATCAATATATTCTGTAATTACACGATCAGATTTCAACTTATTCATTGTTTCTTTTGAGCAAATTGTACCATTGTCTACACCGTAAATTTTTGAATTTGGGAAATATCTTTCCCACATTCGTATTGATGCACCAGTATAAACACCTATTTCTAAAATTTTCAATTCATCATAACGAATTGGTTCAAACCACAAAGAATAATAGTTTGTATATTCATGTTGCCATTTATCTGTTTCTGTTTCTCTTGCGATCTTTTCAAGATCATTTATCATAGTAATTGTGCTTGACATAAAAATTCCTTTTCTATCACACGGACTGTAATTCTAGGTCATAACCAAACTCTTGTATCTTAACATCAATCATTTCATCAATCATTGAATGGAAATCATATTCCGGTTGCCAATTCAACTCGTTCCTGAGTTTAGAAGAATCTCCTTTGAGATCATCTAACTCTTCTGGTCTAAAATATTTTTCATCAATTATGACATAATCTCTATAATCCATACCGAGTCTTTTGAAAACATGCTCGCAAACATCTCTTACGCTATGAGAAACTCCGGTCGCACATACAAAATCATCTGGTTTATCTTGTTGTAAGATCATCCACATTGCTCTCACATAATCCTTTGCGTGACCCCAATCTCTTCTAGCATTCAAATTTCCTAGTGTAAGTTTATCTTGTTTTCCTGCCTTAATTTGGATTGCTCCTTTTACAATTTTACTTGTAACAAAATTGGAACCTCTTCTTGGTGATTCATGATTAAACAAAATACCGTTAGAGATATACATGTTGTATGCATGTTTATAGTTTCTGCATATGTTAAACGCAAATACTTTTGCACAGGAGTATGGACTTACGGGAACCATCCTAGTAGTTTCCCTTTGAAATCCATCTTCATCTATAATGTTCCCAAACATTTCAGAAGAAGACGCTTGATATATTTTTGTATTAGGACAAACTAATCTACAAGATTCCAGCACGTTAAGAACTCCTAGTCCGGTTATGTTTGCAGTATTGATCGGAATATCAAAACTAATACGAACATGAGACTGTGCTGCTAAATTATAAATTTCATCTGGTTGTACTTCTTTGAAGATCGCCATCAGTGATGAAAAATCTGTTATGTCTCCATAATGCAAATTCAATTGTTCATAGCAACTGTTCAATCTTGATGTTTGATTTTCAGAAACAGAATTTCTTCTTAATATTCCATGAACTTCATAACCCATAGACAATAAAAATTCAGCAAGATATGAACCGTCTTGTCCATTAATTCCTGTTATTAATGCTTTTTTAGTTTTCATAAAATACCTTTATCTTTCAATCTATCATTTGTTATATCCCTCAGTATATCAAACTTTGATCCTTTCTCTACAACTTTAGTTTTATTATTAGAATTATGCCAGTGCCAAGCGAATGACTCTAAAAACAAATTGTCTTTTGAATATCCATTATTTACGAACCACGAATCAATAATATTAGTTCTTAAAGATGGATCCACTTTACTAATTAACCATTCGGTGTTAAAAAATGGAGAAGGAAATACTGTAAAACCATCAGGATCTATGCGGTAAACTTTACCAAGCATATCTTCATCAAAACAAGTTGTTCCCGGATCAACCGGAGTGCGGATTAAAGTTTGTATACAATTTTCAATGTATTTTCCACCCTTTTTCGCACCAAGCATTGCGGCGCATGGTCCATGACAATCTCCTGAATTTGGATACTGTTTCGCAAAATCCACAGAAGATCCCCACTGGTATGCAAAATCTTGTTGTAATATTGGTTTAAAATCTCTCAACAATACCATATCTTGATCTGCATAAATTCCTCCAAACTTATAAAGCACCAAGAATCTAAGAATACCACTATTCATCCAGTGATTATTATCTTCATTAGGAGTTAAATAAGTATCCAATCCCTCTAGTGGAGTTTCTTTTGCTATTTCATGAGGACTATAAACTCTAAGATCGATATATTCTTTATATGGTTGAATCAGAGGATTATCTTCAATAGAATAATCCGACCATACGATCAATTTAGTCTTCTTTAAATTCTGTGTTGCTAGATAAGACTTGATGCACTCCAGTTCCTTATCAGTCCGAACCTCTGTATATACATGGAAGGGAGTGATTTCATCTGGGTAATCATAATCCTTGTCATCGATTTCAGACAAATATTTTAAAGTCTTTCTAAAATCAAAATATAAATCTGGATGTGTATCATAATCTACTTCTATCATTATATAAACCTTTCTCGATTATTTCCATAGTGGTATTGAAGGAACCTTCTATGGAACAATTTTTCTCAAACCACTTAATGCATTCTTGTGATATGTATTCCCATTTTTCACGCGAACAGTTATTTATACTATGTATAACATCCTCTGGAGTCTCTGCAACTAAGTAGTGTACGTCCTTCTTTAATTCGTTATGGTAATTGGTAGAAACTTGTGGTGTAAAGATAGGAACAACTCCCAATCCCATGAGTTCTATGTCTCGTAAACATTTCGGACCAACTCCCGGAAGACATAAACCAAATCTAAAATTACTAATGGACTTAAGATATTCTTCATGTACCAAAAACGGAACAGTGTACATGTGGAATACATCACAACATCTAGACCAATAATCTGCACTCTTTTGTCGGTGTCCTGTTGTCTGTACACCGATAAATCCACACATCGTACTTCTTTCGGAAAATGATTTTCTTAAAGAACTTTTCAATTTATCATACATCCTAGAATGCTTTGGCCAAAAAACCCAAGGTTTATTTTTTTCTCCGTCTGGAATTGTATTAGCAAACAACCCCATTTTATATTCAACTTGAAGATGATCTAAAAGAGGGAAATCATATAGTAATATATTTCCAGTCTCACCAACCCAACACTTTGCATCTGGATTGCTTGGATAATGATTCGTTTTTATCTCTTCAACTTCACAAAACGACCGTTCTTTCCAGAGATCGATCAACTCCCTTAAAGAAGAACCATCATGCTCTTTGACTATTGGTTTTAGTATTTTCATTATACAATCTCATTCACGATATCTGCTATTTTTTTAATATCCTGTTCGGACAATGCATGATGGTTTGGAACATACAATCCAAAATCATGTACAATATCAGCGTTCTTTAATCTAAGTTCACCATACTCACGAATCCAGAAAGGTTGTCTTCCTATAGAACCACATACCAAAGGTCTGCATTCAATTTTGTTTTCTTGTAACTTACTTATTAGTTTGTCTTTGTGTGGTGTTATGATTGGATATGCCATGTTTGATATGTCATTTCCTACGCTGGGTTTCCAAAAACTATTAGTAACTAACTTCTGGTACAACCTAAAATTATGTTTTCTCTGCTCTATTGTACTGTTTAGTTTGTCTAACTGAGACAGTCCAATCTTTGCTTGTAGATCGGTTGAACGTAGATTATAACCTTGCCAATAAAAGGTATATAGAGATCTAAAATCGTCGATCTGATTTTCTTCACGTAGACTACTTTTCACATTATCAGGCAAATCTCTATCCCAACCATGACTTCTTATGGAACGAATAGTATTGGCTAGAGTATCATCGTCTGTGCATATCATACCACCTTCAATGGTAGACATGTGGTGTCCGTAGTAAAAAGAAAAAGAACTACACAATCCAAACGAACCTGTCATTTTATTGTCATAGAAAGTACCAACACTCTCGCAACTATCTTCAATTAAGATAACATCATACTTCTCACACAGTGACAGTATTTCTTTCATATCGCAAGGAAATCCCAAAACATGAACTATTACTAAAACGGAAGGTTGCTCTTCTTTAAAAATAGTTTCTAGATGATCAACATCTACTCCTAGATTCTCAAGATTACAATCACATAGTATAGGATCAAACCCACATTGCATGACAGGAGCAACAGTAGTAGACCACGAGACAGCAGGAACTACCACTTTATTGTTTCTCAGATTCATAGATTGTTTGATTGAGGATATTATACCAAGATTCGCAGAGGAACCTGAATTAACATAAATGGAATGTTTAACTCCCATGAATTCAGACCATGCACGTTCAAACTTCAGTGTTTGATCGCCTTTAGTTAGCCTTGGATTTGTTTGTATCCACTCAACCAATGAATTGATATCATCCGAATCAATAGTATCGTTTACAAGATTAATCATTTTAATTCCTCAACAAAAGAAGCAACGAGATCATGATTATCATAAGCAACATCTTTAACTCGGTGGTAGTAGTTATTGGGTTTAACAAAGTCATCACACTCAGTCTCTTTCACATAATCCTCTAGACTCATATCAACTGCACTCAATATATTACTAAACAAAGTTCTCACATTTACAGAAAACCCAGGCGCTAAAATACAATTTCCATGTGTATTCATTGACTTGGTTGCAATATATTTGGCGTGTGCTATTTCCTTCTCAAAATCTAAACATCGTACTTCAACTTTCTTACGTTTGCTTATTATATCATATAACGAGGCAAAAAGAAACCCACCTTTTCTATTTTTTGAATTAAAATTACAAGGATAGTGAACACTGACCTTATCTATATTTTTTAAGTAATCGGTTATCTTCTGTTTAGAAACCAAGTAATCAGTTTCCTGATAGGAATATGGTGTAGATATATCGTATGAACCTTTATTTCCGCTCCACAGCAAAGCGGTGGAATAGAATACAAACTCATTACAATAGTTGTCTAGTTTATCAATAACTTCTTTTGTCAAGTCATAGTTGATCTTCATAAAAGAATCATCGTTGTCAATAAAGGTTCTCTGTTCTGCAAAGCACAGATATATTCTATTCCATTTGCGTCTAGTTATAGCCTTATAGGGAATCTCTCTAGAAGATACGTGAGTACCTACTAGGTAATACGCCAACTGCGAACCGCTACCTATAATTAAATCACTCATGAATGACCTGAATAATTCTTAACACTGTCTTCCACTAATGTCTTATCATTAACTATAGCATTATCAATCATTCGGTTAATTGCTTGAATATACTGTGGTCGTTTTTGCTTGAAGCATATATCGATCTTTCTTTTTAGATCAGCAATAGTAGAATCATTAGATGCAACACCAATCTTATCTTCGAGCATCCAAGTTCGGATATGAAGAATAATAGACTTCTCAATCACTTCTCCAATATTATCTGTTGCTACTAAGTCATCTGGTAGTTCTGGCATACCACCCGCTTCAAGAACAGTTGCTACATAATCTTTAATACACTTGTCAATCATTTCACCAATCATAATATCTCCTTTTTAATAATTTATTTCTATCACGTTAAAACACTCATCACTTCTTTATATTTATTCTTTTCCTTTTCAGTAATAGATGCGTGTTTGCCTATATAATCATTATCGTGATATTCCCCACAAGCAGGACATTTCAGAAAACAATGACCTGCCGGCCACGAATATTTTTCAGGGTCATCTTCAATACCACTATGCCATTCTGGAAACTCAGTTTTCCACCACCCATCTCCTCGTAACCGGGAAACTGGATGTGAGTGTTTAACTTCTTCCGTGTATTGATTAGGAAACCAATCATCATGGACATACGCATCATGCAGTACTAGTGGATACACCTGAAGAGAAAGCCATATCTGATCTATGCCATGCTTATTCATTCTTTCTTTCATTTCAAACGTCTCGATATCATCTCTGATATAACTAAGTCTACCGTTTCGGACACCCCACGCACCACCACAAATTTCCCATCCATGTTGACAATTATCTCGCAGTATATGAACATCTTTATCCGTTGCTAACCATTCATCCACTGCCGCTTTGTCGCGGGGATAGATTCTAGAATCCGTATCCCTAAAAATAGCAACACTAACTTCAGGATCTGACGCAGCAAAAAATCTCCAAAACATACCATTCCACGATTCGTCTTCTTTCATTTCTATAACTTCTACATTACTCCTAGACTTCAATTCATCCACTGCTGCCTTCGGAACATTTGGTGAAGTATAGAATCTACATATCCAATCAGGCCATTCTTTTTCTGCAATATCAGCATTTAAAATAGCACCCAAAATGTAATGAGCAGAATCGCCCCATATACTAAAACTTATAACTTTTTTCATTTCAAAAATCCTTTATCAATCGGCGTATATATTTGCATCTTTTTCTTTTATCAGTCTCATATATTCTTCGTTTGGTGTTTCATTTTCATCATACACCTGACCAACAAAGTCATGCCAATAGGTATTATTTTTGGCTAATTGAATTCGGTGAACAGGGAATCCCCTATTATCCTCTGTTTCACCTAACTTACCCTCCCGTGGGTTTCCTTCAAACCTATTAGACCAAGGTTGGTACATTGGATATGAGTCGTGTATCAATGAATTTTTGTAACAATAGGGGTAGATCACTTCTCGCAACCAGATTTGATCTACTCCCTTAGCATTGTGCTGTTTGGTTGGATCAGTAGTAAACTGATAAGACAACCACAAATCAATGCATTGTTTAATAGTATCGAACGGCGGAAGATTATTTGCAAGCATTTGGTTCTGATTGATCTCAGTCACTATCTTATCACTTATACACCCCCACATTCCGCCCATAATAGGTTCAGAGTGGTACGGGTGATCTCTCATAATATGAAGTGTTCTTCCTGAACTTAACCATTCCTCCACCGCATATAGTTCCCTCTTTGTTATTCTAGAGTCTGTGTCCCTAAAAACTACAACATCAGAATCGTCTATAGCATAAAATCTCCAAAACATTCCGAACCAATCAGGAGATTCATCTAGTTCAACTACCTCTGTCTGTGGTAATGACTTTAGTTTTTCTACCACCTCAGAGGGAACATCATTAGATATGTAAAACCGAGAAGTCCACGAATCACCATATACTTCAGGAACTAGTTCTGCGTTCCTAACAGCACCTACGGTATACATTGGAGTGTCCCCCCATAAACTAAAAGCAATTACCTTTTTCATACGTCAGTGACTCCGGGTATAGCATTGTGTGCATCTTCATGTGTTCGGGACTCTTCCGGACTCCATAGGTAATGATACATTATAATATTATTAATTATCACTTCATGTTGAATCAACTTAGAATCAAAAAGTCTATCACAATAATCAGAATCTTCTCCGAAATTCTTATTGTCAAATCTTATCTGCTTTGCAATCTCAAGCCTTATAGGATTAATATGGTTTATAGGTCGAAATTGAACTCCCATACCATCCTTATAATGACCACCATATTCATTTGCATGTTTAAAGTACATAGTACCGTTACCGTTAACGTAAAACAGTCCTGTAAATCCTATAGAGTCTACTTTAGGATTCTGTTCAATAACCTTAAGAATGGTTTCTATATACTTGTCGTCAACCGAATCATCGTCATCAACAAAAGAAATATATTTACCTGTTGCTTTATCTAATACTTCATTTCTTTTTTCCCCGACTGTCTTAGAACCATTATCGATGTTGATAATAATTTCTACCTTTTCCTTGTGTTCGTTTGTCATCTGACTATTAAACACATTCAGAAGCCTATTCAACTCGGTTTTTCGGGTAGCATCTTCTAGACTTAGAATACCTACAGACAAAACTTTATCAGTGTCTTCGCGTTTATTAATTTCATCGTTAATCATTATTTTGACTCTTTCAGCAAATGTTTTCTCACAATACTCCAGTGATCTCTTATAGTTTTCCTCAATATAAGGCAGCATATTTTCATATGTGTTTTCTTTTATGTTGTTTATCTTATCAATACTAGTTTCTATGCTATCGTTTGAGGTAATAGTAATGATTCCTCTTTCATCAAAGAACTCCCCGATGTTAGAAGATCCATAATAAATGGGAACAGTTTTCGTTAAGAAACAATCCATTAGTTTTTCTGTAAAATAATTATCTACTGCTGCATTTTCAGTCGCTATAGAAAACTGACTATTAAACAAAATAGATCTATCATCATTGGGTAAGAATACATTATCGAGCGATAGCAGAGGAGGATTTCTTGGACTCGCATAGAACGAAGTTGGAATATCAATACTTTTTTTGTTTTTCCATAGTTCTCTTCTTAAGTTGTATCCACTAGACTCTCTGTTGTGTACAGAACAAAGAAAACTCAAACCAAATTCTTTATCGTTCCAAAATTCTTTAAGGTACTCTTCATCGAACTTTCCCAATCCGTCCGGATGATCTATGTGTCCTTGATTTAACCATGTAGTTCCATACCCAAAAAATACTGCGTTATCACATTTATCAATAACTAGAGGATCGGTTGTTAATATGAGATCATATTGTTTGTGGTTTTCTACTATAACTTCGGGAAGTTCTCTATTTGGGGACAGATATGATTCTGTGTTAGTAATCAAAACTTTATAGGCTTGAGGATTCATAAACATAATATTATGGTGTGGGTAGTTTGGTTCCCATTCTTCGCTTACACTCATAGCAGAAGTACTAAAACGACAGCAGTGTATTTCTACATCTCTATCAAATTCCAACACACCAGATTCAAATAAATAGTCACCATTAAAAATTGTTGCTTCTGTTTTCATAGTATAATTTCTTGATCACTAAACCAAAGATCAGCACCTTTTAGTTTATTAATTTTGTTATCTTTTCCTATAATGAAGTTAGCATGAACAACATATTCATTTCCTGTTTGAAAGGACTCACTAAAATATATATGTCCATTACTAACAAACCCTAATGGATACACTCCATAGGTAATATTCATTTGGTTGTTCTGGAGAATCCCGTTTATTATTTCCTGATCGAACATATGTTCGTTTTTTTCTTCGTCAAATTTTTCGTTATGAATAAAGTATTCATGAAATAATCTATGAACCGATTCTCTATTTTTAACATACATGAATCCGGTACACATCTTCATAAATGGAGCATCAGTAGCAAAGAAGATATCAACACTATCGTTATCATTATCTAAAATGAACTGAGTAGGGGGTTTCCTAAAAACAACATCACAATCGGTATATACAATACTTTCGTTACTTTGTAATGCATCTAATATAATTTGTATCTTGTTTTTTGTTACTCTCCTGAACTCTTCAGATCCGTACATATGGAATGGTGCTTCTATCGAATCAATCTCGAACAGACGAAACTCACAATCAAATTTACTATCTAGGATTTCGTGTGAATCAGAATCAAGACAATAAACTATTACATCTTTTTCCATACCAAGACTCTTGACACTATGAAGGAAATTATCACAAAGTTCAATCGAACCTATATTAGTAAATGTAATGTACTTCATTTTGACGCTTCCTTTATTTGTGCAAAGATAATGTCGTCTGGGTGTCTTAACTTTTTAACCCTGTCCCAGTTTTCCCTTAAATGGTGTAACTTATCTCTCCATATAGTTTCCCATAGGTCATTATCACTGTAGTGCTTTATACATTCTTTCAGTTCGTTAACCGAAGATATGTGTATAATGCCGTCCGGATCGAACCAACGATAAAGGTCTTTTGTTCCCATGTATATTGGTATAGTAAAAGAAGAAAAACAATCTGTTATCTTCTCGGTGAAATATGAGGGGTAGAAATCATTCTCCATAACAATACTAAATTTGTAATCAACAATTGCAGATCTCTTATCCATCCATCCTTCACCACCGCCGCGTTCCCAGCACCTGTCACAGGCACCAAAATAACTTTCTCCAGTAATTGATCCATATACATCAATACCCAAATCTTCTTTTTTGATATAATCATATATGTCTTTTCTATAAGAATGTCCTAGACACATATTCTTATTGGACGAAACAAACGAACAAGATTTTGGTTTAGTAGTGTCGAAAGGATCAATAGGAGAAATCCACGGTAAGGTACTGCCTGCATACGAAAATTGAATCTTGTCGTGGAGAGCAACAAGATTCCAGTCACATGTAAAGATAATATCATAAGCATCAATCATCGACCGTAATGTTGGAGTAATTCCAGTAACAATCTTGTTTCCATCTTCGTCTGTGTCATACAGTCTTGATAAAAAAGGAAGAATAGCACGAGATTCGCATATCCATGCATACTTATATTTTTTTTCTCGGGGGGTATGTACACCTGTTTCAAGTGCATAATCGACCCACAGTTCAACATCAAGATCTATATCATCATCCCAAGAAAATGATGTTGGTTTGATATTTGAGCATGATGATTGATGTCTACTGAAAGGTAGACCTTTAACTATCCATGTCATATTTATTTCCCGGCGATTGAAACTCTATTGCGTCTTCGGTGATACCCATTTTTCTAAGGTTATCTTTCTTCGTGTCTGAGTCAGTGAGTCCCATTGTAATACATGTATTCTCGTTGGTATATCCAGGCCAAATACAAAACTCAGGTCCAACCAGTCCAATGTTCATTGAAGGGGCGAGTGCATGTAAAACACCGAATAAAGGTTCATGATCAAACACTGGATGATTGTCTTCTTTGATCTTGTCAATTGCACTCATCCACATATGTAATGCAGACTTTGCCTTATCGTTATTCCGGAAGAAGATAGGAGATGCCTTTACACCAGACAATTGTGCGTTAGAAGACGCCACTGCTACATCAACATCATCACCAAAGGTGTCGAATATATCGAGTGGTTTATGAACTTTACTATCAACATCCAACCACAGCAAGGGTCTATTATATTGTTGTAATTTTTCTAGTATAAATCTAGGCTTACTTAGACAGTTG
>TARA_R110002096_G_scaffold292391_3_pt1 | contig 12244 bp, 14 predicted proteins | sample TARA_R110002096 | Tara Oceans TARA_R110002096 (sample SAMEA4397295) | marine metagenome | biome: Polar Biome; feature: [DCM] deep chlorophyll maximum layer (ENVO:01000326); material: water (ENVO:00002006), including particulate matter (ENVO:01000060) such as... | depth 35 m | reverse complement strand
CCACCTTCGAGCCGGGTTGTCAGATTGCGGGTGAGTTGATCGAACTGATGGGCAAACTCCGAACGTTTCTCCTCCCCGGCCCGGCGATCCGCATGCGTTTTCTCTCCTCCCGGTTTGAATCCGAAATAGGGCCCCGCATCAAGATAAGTGATCGTGATCTGCTGCGTCTCCCCGGCTTTGGAATGGGCGAAAACCGCATACGGAACCGCCCCAAAAAGCACCGGGTTCGCGCTCATTTTCCGGATCGATTCATCGCCAAGCCCGGGCTGATCTTCCCACGGCCCCGGAAATTCGCCTTGCTGCCAGACATCCACATTCAGGAACGGGCGCGTCAAATCGGCATTGAACCGTGGCGTGGCAGGGATGACCGGCGGAATGATGAAGTTCCCGTTCCCGTTGATGATGAACGTATCCGGAATCGCAATCGCCCGCTGAAAAGAACCAAGCGCGAACAGAAAAACGCAGAGCAGCTTGAGTTTCATCTTCAAGTTCCTACCAAAACTCCCTGCTAACGGCAATCCAACAAATTGCGAAGCCATTGAGCCCTCCCCTTCCTTCCACAAGGTTCCCGCCGTTACGGCTTTGGGCCAACCGTCTGCGGTTTGGCCGATTTGGGCGCCGGGGTGAGTTGCTTCTGAACTCGCGTCACCCCTCGCAGAAAATGGATATCGGCAGCCCGCCCCGGAGTCAGGCAATAGCAGGTGTCCGAGAGATCGTCCAGCGTATCAATCCGGGCTCCCCCGAAATAAATCACCACGTCTCCCGGCTTCATATCGGCCTGGTCTCCCGGCGATCCGGGCCGGACGGACACCACCTTGGCGGTTGTGGTGCCGGTGTTGAAGGTTACACCAAGCCAGGCGTCTTCCCGCTTTCCAAAATCTTGAAGATCCGTCGCCAACTTTGAGGCCACCTCGATCGGCAACACATGGAATTCTTCACCGTCGTCATCCAATCGGCGACCGAGATCGACACCAATCACCCGCCCTCTTCCATCGAGCAACGGCAAGCCGCCAAAGGAGAGGGCATCGGGAATTCGAACGCGCAGATGCGCTACCGGAAGCTCCTTCCCCTCAACCTTTCGATCGCGGCCAATCAGAACCCCATCGACGGTTTGTTCAGCAAACCCGTCTTGATCCAGAGTCAATGCAAAGGCCGAATCGCCAATGTAAAGTTGCCGGCTTGCTCCCAGCTTCAGTGGGGGAACTTCTTCACCGGCTTTCCGGCTCCCTTTGGCCAAAACCAGCCCCGAATTGGAATCGATCAATACGATTCGAGCTTCATGATCACTCGTGGACGAGCGAATGATGACATTCTCGGCGACCTTTGCCGAGGACCGCACCGTGACAAACATGCCGTTTGGCAAGGCAAATCCCGGCGTTCGCTCCGTTCTACTTCGCGCCTCGCCCCGCCAATAAACATGAACCAGCGAAGGAGTGACTTCACTCAGAACGGGAAACGACGTCGGCGCGATGGACGTTTCCCGGTTCGCGGCCAAAGGGACATCTTCCAGATCATTATTCTGGGCAATCGCTGAGCAGATCAGCAAAAACCCGCAGAATGCCACTTTGAGGCTGGATTCGAATGAAATCACGGAATCGAGCGGAGGCCCTTTGGATTACCAAGACTAGAATTCTCGCAACAGGGAGTTGGAATCAAATTCCTCCACCGCAAGTTCTCCCTGAAAATCAGGAGCGACCTCGGAGTTTCCGCCGCTAAAAATCGCGAGGGCAATGACTGCGGCACACGCTCCGGCAATACTCCCTGCGATCCACTGTTTCCCGCCCCATCCCGACAACCAGGTATCCAGCCGGTCGAGAAAAAGGCGATGGACCGGCAGCCTGAGCATCGCGGCGCGCTGCCTGTCGTGAAATTCATCCACAAAGCGCTCGAAATAGGCATCTCCAGGCGTTTCGTAACGCTTCAGAGCGATCAATTTTCTGACTTTTTCAAAATCGTCCATAATCTTGGGAGGGTGTCTTGAGTGGTGGGGACCTTACGTCACTGCCGAAACTCTTCGAGGTAGTTCTGCAACTGACGATGGGCGTAAAACAGTCGGGAACGAACGGTGCCGGGTGAAACATTCAGAATCTTGGCGATTTCGTTGTGAGGCATACCCATAACATCGAACATTGTGACGACTGCTCTGTGGTCCTCTGACAGTGCCTGCATAGCACCGTTCAATCTTTGCTGAAGCTCCAAAATGTTGACCTCCTTGACGGGATCCGACTTGGAAGTCGACTCGATAAAATCGGAGTCGTTCTGAATGTTCAAGTCCACGTCGTCGAGGCTCACCTTGCGTTGCCGATTCCGCTTTTTGAGGAAATTCAGGGTCATGTTGACCGAAATCGAGTAAATCCAGGTGTAAAACGTGCTCTTTCCCTGAAATCGCTTCAGGCTCCGATAGGCTTTGGCGAAAATGTCCTGCAGAAGGTCGTTCGTATCCTCATGATTGGACGTCATGTTGTAGACCAACCCGTACAACTTCGAATTGTGCTTTCGAATCAGTTCATCAAAAGCCTCCGTGTCCCCGTCTTGGGCACGTTCCACGAGTGGCTTATCTTCGTCTGGCTTTCGTGGACCGGCCATGTGTGACTAAATGCTGAGGAAGCAGAACTGTGGGTGGGGGTTTAACAGAGCGGGTGTTTTCTAGGTGAAAAACCGGCGCTTCGCACGAAACTTTTCAGGAATTTCCCCGTTCGCGAGAAATGGAAACGCTTACAGAACCCGTGTCGGGAAGGATGAACTTGCGAACGGTGATTTCAACGGCTGAAAGCGCAAAGTTCGCCAAAATCTGCTCGGCCAACTCCTCAGCAAGGGTTTCAATCAGCTTCCGCGGGCGCTCGGCAGCGCGGTTCCGCACCAAAAGCCAGACCTCGTAGTAATTGATCGTTTTCTCAAGATCATCAGCCAGACCAGCCAGTTTTTGAATCGGGAACAAGGTCACATCCACTTCAAGAGTCTGGGGAATCGCTCTTTCTTCGTCCGGAACTCCGATATGGGAGGAGACGCGGATCGCCGACAAAAAAATGCGGTCTTGAGGATGGGCCATTTTGCAACGTGCGGACTTTGGCTGCATCCGCCACTTGATTTTAATTGCGGCGAACGATAGCCTCGCCACACTTCTAACCGAACCACAATGATCAAGTTCCTCCATACCCGCATTCGCGTTAGCGACCTGGATAAGACCATCGATTTCTACGAAAAACTGGGTTTTAAGCTCACCCGAAAAATGGATAAGTCCCCGGCGGGTAATCAACTCGCGTTTCTCGAGATTGAGGGGAATGAGCACTTCCTTGAGCTGTGTTATTCGCCCGAATTCAAGGTGGAGTTTCCGGAAGATCTGATGCACACCGCGATCGGCGTTTCCGACATCATGAGCTTCTGTGATGATTTGGAAAAAGCCGGCATCGAGATCTGGCCCGGTGATTGGCGCGAGACGTTCCCAAGCGGCGCCAAGTCCAAAATGGCGTTTGTGACCGACCCCGACGGCTATGAGGTAGAAATTTTGGAGCGCTAAGCTTTCAAAAGTTCTTGGGTTTATCGGGAATCGCAGCCTAACATGGTTACTACCTGCCATTTCCTCTGATTTTTGGCTGACTCTCCCGATGGGAATCTCCAACAACGCCGACGTTCTCAATTCCGAAGACTATCAGCCGTTCCGAAGTTTTGCGCTGATTTGGGGGATCACGACCCTCATTCACCAGCTTTCCTTTAGTTTCTGGCTCCAGACGTGGCCAGGCTGGCTGCTCACCTACTGCGCCTTTCTCGTGGTTCTCGAGCCGCGCTGTTTCGTCAGATTCAGCGCCCTCATCGTCACGTCTCTCATGAATTGGTTCTACAAACTGCCGTTTGTGCCGAACCACATGCTTTTTGAGGGAATGATCAATCTGATGCTGTTGGTCGGCATCATTTGGGTCGTCTGGCAACATCGCAAGGACTTGCCAAGCAAGAAGGAGTTGATGCACGAAGCCTGGGTCCGGGGCTGGCCCTTCGCACTGGGAGTTTTGGTCAAGTTCGTCCATCTCAACCTTACTTCGGAACCCCGGAACCACCTCATCGGGGGAGCGACAACGCTGATCATGGTCGTCGCGATCGGCTCCGCCCTTGCCCGTAAACCGGTCGAAATCCCCAAAGTGCGGCGGGAGTTCATTGATACCGTCGCACCGGTTCTTCGCATTCAAATCGTGATCATTTACATCTGGGCCGCGATCCAGAAATGCAATTGGGACTACTGGAATCCGGTCCACAGTTGCGCCGCGCTCCTTCACAAGGAGATCGCCTTGATCCTGCCCGGAGTTCCCGCGGCACCGTGGTCCCAGTATTGCGCCATCTGGGGTTCCCTCATGTTTGAGTTTGGCATCCCGTTTCTGCTGCTGATCCCGCGTTTGCGTGCCCTCGGCTTCTTTGCCGCGATCTTTTTTCACCTCTGGCTGTCGGTTCATCCAGCCGGCGGGATCTACAGCTTCAGCTCGCTCATTTTTGCCTCCCTTTATCTCTTCCTTCCCAAAAACGCCACCAACGAACTCCAGTCGATGTGGTCGCGGACGATGACCACGATCAGCAAGGGGCGTCCCGAACTCGGGCGAAAAGTCATTCGCTGGACGATCGTTATCGTCTTCGTGCTCGCAGTCATTCTTCAGGGCTATCTTTACCTCACTCAGGGCCGGACCCGGGAGGTTTTCGAGACCAAAGCCAACCGAATCGGCTTCCTGCTTTGGCTGATCTGGGGCGTCTGGCTCGCACAATGTTACCTCGTCGCCGTCTGGAGACATCGCACCAGTTTCCGGACCTGGCCGAATCGCCCAACGCTCAATCCCGCGTGGATCATGGTCCTCCCCGTTCTCCTCAACGGCTTCAACCCCTGGATCGGGCTCAAAACCCAGACTTCGTTCTCGATGTATAGCAATCTCCGCAGCGAGGGCGACGGCAATCATGCCTTTCTCAAGCGCTGGGACCTGTTCCCGATGCAAAACGATCTCATCGAGTTGATCGACTACGAGCCCAACATCCTCGAGCCTCCAGAGAAGCCGCGGAACTTCATGCAGCACGCCAATTCCGGCCCCATTTTCCCCTATTTCGAACTGCGCCGACTCCTCAGCGAGCACAAGGGCAATGTCCGCGTCATCTATCGCCGTCAAGGCAAGGAACTAGGCGTCATTCGCGAGGGCGACTTCATCACCGGCGACGCGCATCTGTTCGATCCGATCCCGTGGTATCAATACAAGCTCCTCTGGTTCCGGCGCCTCGAGTCGCTCGAGGATCCCATGCACTGCACCCACTAAATGTAGCTCTCGGGCAGCATTTCCAACTCCGGATCGGGAATTCGTTGCCGGATTTTAAAGACCTCCAGGAAGTATTTCACCGTCAGCAGCAGACTCAGCGCGGTGCTGATTCCCATGCTTAACCCCAGGATCAACGGGCTCTTCCAAAAAACCGCCAGGGCCGCGAGGTGGACCAATGCGGCACTGATGCACATCAACAGGCCGTAGGTCTGCCCAAAGTCGCCCTCCGGCATCGGCTCATCTTCCGGGTCCTGCGCCTCAAAGTAGGCGCGGAACGACGCCGCCAGCTCCCGCGTCAGCATATAAAGCCAGTAAAGACCGTAAAACGGCACCATCACGAGCCAAATCTTTCCCAGCGAAATCTTGCGATGCTCCTCCGGAATCCGGAAGAACGTCATGGTGTAGAGAAAGGCCAATACGGCGCTGATCGCCGACAAAATCGAGACAATCATGATGATCGCCACAATGATGATGCCGACAAAGCTGGTCGACGAGGCATTCAGCTCGTCCAGCGTGGCTTGGTAATTCTCGGGTTCCATCAGGGAATTTTGCTACTTGGAAGCCACGTAGTCAAATACGTGCACTTCTTCCAACAACGGACGCACAATCGAGACAAATGCCTGGTGGTCCGGATGGGGCAGATACGTCTCCAAACCAGCCTTGTTCTTGAACGTCACCAAAAAGCAATGCGTGTAACCCTGAGCCAAATCTGCCTCCACGGTTTTACTGGTTCCCCATTCAAAGTCTACAATCGTATCAATTTTAGACGGCAGCTTTTTGAACTCGCTCTCCACGTTGGCAATCTGTTCCTCAGTTGTCCCCTCCTTAAACTTAAAGAGAACCACATGGCGAAAATTCCCAAGATTGTCGTCAGCCATGGCCATGCCGCTGAGAATAAACGTCGAGAGGAGGATGGAAAGGATGGGTTTCATGCTCCGGCAGGATTTGTGATTCGGCCAGATCTGTCCATCGAAAATGACAGAAACTTTCTGGATGCAGTTGCCCGGCGACCCCGTAGAATTGCACTTTATGAACGAGCCAGAAACGCTTTGGAACCGGTATCAGGAGTATCTCCTTCGTTATGAAGAGGACGAGCTGCAATTCACCCTCGATATCAGCCGGATGAACTTCACCGCCGGTTGGTTAAAAGGGATGGAACCCCTCTGCCAGGCCGCATTCAAACACTTGGAAGCCCTCGAAAACGGCGAACTCGTCAATGCCGACGAAGGGCGGATGGTCGGTCACTACTGGCTGCGCAATCCCAACCTCGCCCCCAAGCCCCATCTCCAGCAGGAAATCGGCACCAGCGTCGCCGACGCCAAACGCTTCGCCTCCGTCATCCACACCGGCGTCGTCAGCCCGGAAAAAGCCGAGAAATTTCGCAATCTCCTCCTCATTGGCATCGGCGGTTCCGCGCTCGGCCCCCAACTCCTCAAGGAGGCTCTCACCGATCACACCGCCCCGCTCAAAACCTGGTTCTTCGACAACACCGACCCCGATGGCATGGATCGCGTTCTCGCTGAAATCGGTCCCGAAGGTCTCAAGGAAACCCTCGCCGTCGTCACCTCCAAATCCGGAGGCACGCCCGAAACGCGCAATGGCATGCTCGAAGCCAAAGCCGCCTACGAAGCCGCCGGACTCGACTTCGGCAAACACGCCGTCGCCATCACCGGTTCCGAGAGCAAGCTCGACAAACTCGCCAGCGAAGAGGGCTGGCTCGAACGCTTCTACATGTCCGACTGGATCGGCGGCCGCACCAGCGTCATGAGCGTCGTCGGCCTCGTCCCCGCTGCTCTCCAAAAAATCGAGATCGATGAATTCCTCGAAGGCGCCGCTGCCATGGACACCATGACCCGCCAGCCCGAGACCGCTCAAAACGCCGCCATGCTCATGGCCCTCATGTGGTACTCCGCTGGCAATGGCAAGGGCGAGAAGGACATGGTCGTGCTTCCCTACAAGGATCGCCTCTCCCTCTTCAGCAACTACCTCCAGCAACTCGTCATGGAATCGCTCGGCAAAGAGTTCGAACGCGGCGAAGGCCCGGAGGATGACGAAAACCGCAAACGCGCCGAGCAAGGCATCGCCGTTTACGGTAACAAAGGCAGCACCGATCAGCACGCCTACGTCCAGCAACTGCGCGACGGCATCAACAACTTCTTCGCCATCTTCCTCGAGGTCGGTCAAGGCCGCGAAGGCGACTCCCAGATCGTCGATCCCGATACCGAAGCCACCAGCGCCGACTTCCTTCAGGGATTCCTGCGCGGCACCCGCGATGCACTCTACGAGAACGGTCGCGAATCCATGACCATCTCCATTCCGAGTGTCGACGCCTTTCACCTTGGCGCCCTCATCGCCCTGTTCGAACGCGCCGTCACCTTTTACGCCGACCTCATCAACGTCAACGCCTACCATCAGCCTGGCGTCGAAGCTGGGAAAAAGGCCGCGGGCGAGTTTCTCACCCTCATGAACAAGGTGCGCAATCACCTCGCCTACAATCGCCGCGTTCCTTTCACCGCTCCAGCCATCGCCGAAACCCTCGAAGCCAATCCGGAAGCCGTTTATCACATTCTCAACCACCTTGCCGCCAACTCCGGCGCCATTCGCAAACCCGGGAACACCCCCGGTGAGGACAGCTTCACCCTCATTTGATTCCTCCTCATGCGGTCCCTCCTCCCCGTCGCCTATCTTGCCTGCCTCCTCGCCTGTCCCGGCCTTCTCCACGCGCAAACCACGTTCGCCAATGGCACCTACGCCGGCTCGTGCTCCGTCCGTTTTGAAGGCAAGTCCAACCTCCACGGCTTCACTGGAACCATCGCGAAGGTGCCGCTCTCCGTTAGCCTGCAGGATGGCGACACGCTGAACATGACGACCAAGGTTGCCGTTACCAGCCTCAACACGGCCAAACCGGCCCGCGACCGCGAGATGTGGAAGATGTTCCAGTCCGACAAGTTTCCCCATCTCGGCGTCCAGGTTCGCAACGCCTCGCTCAAGGCGGCCTACCCCGGCCCAGGGAAAACCGGCAAACTCCCCGTCACCCTCACCATTGCCGGGCACAGCAAGACCGTCACCGGAAGAACCCAAAACTTCGTCACCGGCACCAACGGCGGAAGCTTTGACCTGGCCCTGACGCTCTCCCTCAAGGACCTCGGCCTCAACGCCCCTCGCGCCCTCGCCGGCACCATTCGCGTCAAGGACACCGTAACCGTCCTCTGCAAGGTCGAGCTCGAGCGGTAACCGCGACCGGCCAACCATCTCACCACCTATCGACCGACTTTGCCGATGACGAAATTCCGCCCCTGTATCGACCTCCACGAAGGACGCGTAAAACAAATCGTCGGCGGAACGCTGAGCGAGGATGCCGAGGCGTTGCGGACGAATTTCGAGAGCGAGGAACCGGCCCAGTTTTTCGCGGAACGCTATCGTGCCGATGAACTGACGGGCGGCCACGTCATCAAGCTCGGCCCCGGCAATGAAGATGCCGCTCGCGAAGCCCTGGCCGCCTACCCCGGTGGATTGCAAATTGGCGGCGGCATTCGCGACTCCAACGCCGAGCAATGGCTCGAAGCCGGCGCCAGTCACGTCATCGTCACCTCCTTCCTGTTTCAAGAGGAGCGTTTCAAAGTCGCGCGCCTCCGCGATCTCGCCCGCCAGCTCGGCCGCGAGCGCCTCGTTGTCGACCTCAGCTGTCGGCGCAAGGACGAAGGTTGGGTCGTCGCAACCGACCGTTGGCAAACCCTCACCAAATTCCCGATCGAACCCGGCGCATTGGACGATGTCGCCGAGCATTGCGCCGAGCTTCTCGTTCACGCCGCCGACGTCGAAGGCAAATGCGAGGGCATCGACGGCGAACTCGTCGAAGTCCTGGGTCGTTGGGGCGGCATCCCGATGACCTACGCCGGCGGCGCAAGTTCCTTCGAAGACCTGCAACGCGTCGAAGACCTCAGCAACGGCAACGTCGATCTAACCATCGGAAGTGCCCTCGACCTCTTTGGCGGCACTCTCGTCAGCTACGCCGACTGCGTCGCCTGGAACCGGCGGTAGCCCAAACTTCACCACAAAGGTTGGCGACGAGCCAGACATCCATCGGTTTGTGCTAAAGCGCCCGCCCCAGGAGAAACTCATAATGCGGTCGCGAAGCCTCGAGCAGCGGACGCAGTGCCTCCGGAAACGGTTCCGTCTTCTCCGTGTAAGGAGCGAACCCGGTCGACTTGTGAAGATTGTGATACCAGTAGGGCGCCCACGGCCCATCCTCGGGACGAGGACCGGGTTCCCAGCTTAGCATCGCGGGATTGAACGGAATCTCGATGCGTTCGCAAAGCCGGCGAAGCACCGTCTCGGGATCAAGCAGCAGTGCCTTGCTGTCGATCACAAGCGGCTCCCTCCCCCGTTCCGCAAGCTCACGAAAAAGCCGGGCCTGTTGTTCCAGCGCCACATCGCGCGGCGTTGGCTCAGCGATCTGATTCACGAGCGAAGGCAGCATTTGCTCGGGATCGCGAATCAGAAACACATTCGTCAGTTCATCCAGAAACCCGGTGTCGAGATCGATGAGGTGATGCGCCATGTTCTTGATGAAGAACAACGGAACGTCCGGCGGATTCAGAATCACCTCACGAACCACCTTCTCCCCATCCGTCTCCAACACCTCGATCAGTTCCTCCCAATGCGGCTGAGGCGCATGGGTCAGGCTCAGGTAATGGCCATACAGCGGTTCATCAATCACCGCCGTATCCCCGCGCCCGGCAAAGGCATACATCAGCGCGGTGGAAACGTTGCGGGGGCCGGACCAGAGGCTGAGGATTTTGGTAGGCATGACGAAAGGTGAGATTAAAGTGAGCCCGTGAGCGACGAAACCACTTTTTCAACCTTCGAGACCGAGCTGCAGGTTCGCCCGGATGACATCGACCTCAACGGCCACGTCCACAACAGCAAATACCTCGACTACGTGCTCGCCGCGCGCTTCGACCAGATGGAGCGCTGCTACCACATGTCCATGACCGAGTTTCTCGACCGCGGGCTGACCTGGTTCGTCAAAGCCGCCTTCATCGAGCACAAGCGGCCCCTCTTCATGGGCGACTGGATGATCGTCAAAACCCGCATCGCGGACGTGCAGCAACGCGGCGTGCGCGTCAGCTACGAGATCCTGCGCCGGGATACCAACAAGCTCAGCGCCATCGGCTACTTCGACTACACCCTCATCAATACCGAGACCGGCCGCGCCACCGACATCCCGGAAGACATCATCGCCAAGTATTCCGTGTAGCGCCAAGTGCTGCGCCAACCCGTAGCACCCGTTTCGAGCGGCTTCCCACGTGACAAATCAGGAGCAGATATGCCAGGATTGCCGGATGAGACTCCTCGCCGGCAGTTGGGACCGCTACCGTCGCTTGCCAAAGGCACTGCGTTGGTTGTTGATGGGGTTCACGTTTCTTCTCAGCATCTGGATTGGGCTGGATCTTTACGGTCGGGCGAGGCTCGCCCACTTTCAAAACCATTGGGCCGAATGCGGGGATGAACTGCGTTGGCACAAGCAGAAGGAGCCGGAGATAGATCCGGAGGAGAACTTTTTTGAGGCTCCGCTGCTGGTGGAGTTGCGGGAATACGCAGAGGGTAAGCGGGTAAGCTATCGTCTCGAAAAGTTGGATCCGAGATTGATTCGAGGGCTGTCCTTAAGGCCGTACTTCTATCTCCTTGGATTGGCCCAACATGACCTCCCCAATCCACCAGGTGATCTCGTTTCCGTCGAGCTAGCGCTAACGCCCCGAGACCCGCACGAATCGGAGAATGCTCAAGAGATCCTCGACGCTTTGCAACCGCTGAAGCCTATCCTCGAGGAGTTAGCACTTGCGGCAGAACGACCGAAGAGCGAGTGCACGCTACCCCCGATCGACGATCCGGCTTTTGATGACGTCGTCCTTTCTCTCAATGACCTCAATGAAGACGCAACTCTATTCTCACTTCGGGCAAGAACCCATCTCCAAGTAGGAAATACTGACGCCGCCTTTAAGGACTTTGTAACGACGCAACGCCTCGCAGCGCACCTTACCGAAGAAATTCCTTTGCTTTGGGACTACGAACCGATACTTGGAACAATCGTCCAGATACGAGAAGTCTTGTGGGAAGGGTTGAACCTTCACGGATGGAACGACGACCAATTGAGCCAGTTGAGTCAACTTCTCCGCAAAATTCAACTCCAAGTGATACCATCGAAGCAATTGAAACAAGAGTTGGTTGGGGTCGATACCTTTTACCGACTGATGGGCGGCGATCTTGGCTTCCGCCATTCCAAGGGAAAGATCGACCCAAAATTCACGTTCAAGCTAGACCAGTTGCCGAAGGCCGACCCAACTGCCGTTCGCGAGTGGATGAATCAAAACCTTCGCGCGACGGTTTACCGCTTGGCGCCTCCGGGCGTATTTCACCTCGCGATTTACGATTCTCAACACCCGCTTGTGGAGGAGTTGATCGCGCCAAATTTTTTACCAAACGCCGACATCCAGTACGAGCATTTGCTCGCCTTGGAACATCGGCTCTCCGCTGCCAAGGATGGCACAGGCTTCATTCCAGCCAACGATTACCTTCGATTCTACTCCCAAACGATCAGAATCGGAATCATGATCCAGCAAACGCTCGACCTGGCACAAATCGCCATCGCGCTTGAACGCTATCACTTAGCCAACGGGAATTTGCCGGCGGATCTTTCCGACTTGGTTCCGCAATTCATCGCCGAGATACCGCGAGATCGCTACGACCTCACGCGTCCCGTCAGTGTGCGTCACGACTCAGAGCGCGGGATTTATATCATCTATTCAGTCGCCGAGGACCAAATCGATGATGGTGGCATGGCTGTTCGTGATCTGATTTGGCAACTCGGCTCTGCCCCGAAGTAGGCTCGGTTGGCGGATCGGCGATCTATCCTACAGGCAGGCAATGGTGTTCCAAATTCCCTATGGTTTTCACCACCG
>TARA_R110002096_G_scaffold225625_1_pt1 | contig 12249 bp, 12 predicted proteins | sample TARA_R110002096 | Tara Oceans TARA_R110002096 (sample SAMEA4397295) | marine metagenome | biome: Polar Biome; feature: [DCM] deep chlorophyll maximum layer (ENVO:01000326); material: water (ENVO:00002006), including particulate matter (ENVO:01000060) such as... | depth 35 m | reverse complement strand
ATATTTAAGTATCGCGTCATATTGTGCATCTTCTAAATCTTTTTTTGAAAATGTAGTGATTCCAATTGGTTCAGTTTTATCTTCTTTTTTATTAGGAGTTTCATCTTCTTCGACTTCTTGTTTAAGTTTCTTAACTCTTTTTATCTTTTGTTTCTTTAACAGTTCTTTTTCTTCTTTATCAACACTTTTCATTTGTTTTCTTTCTTCCGCATTCTTCTTTCTCACGGCCATCGCTTTCTCTCTTGCAAACTTTAATTTCTCTTTATGAGCGTCCGACATGGGTGGTCTTTGTTTTCTTGGTTTTCCCGATTTAGTTAGATTGGGTTCTTTCTTCTTTGGCTCGGGTTTGGTGAAGATCTCTTGTTTTATTTCTTCTTCTTCTTCTTCACTTTCAGATTCACTTTCAAATGAGACCTTTAATTTTTCCGCTTCTTCATATTTTTCTTCAATTATTTCTTCTTCATCGTCGCTTGGGATAAAATCAACTTTAACTTCTGGAATAAAACTCATTACTTTTTATTATAGATTAGAAATAAAATTTCTATTAATTATAATAAATTATTAAAAAACATTAAAAGAAAATAAGAAATTTAGTTGTTTTATATTAATTGAATAAATGGTAAAACTTTATTTGAAAAGTGTCTGGGATAGAATTCACTTTTTAGAGTAAAAAAAACACAAACGGTTTTATATGAATATTTTTGACATTCTATCCCAGACACTTTTTAATAAATCCACCATCCAGATTTAATATTGGTTTTTTGTTCATATTCTTTTCTTTCTTTAATTAATTCTTTAATTTCATTTATTTCTGATTTGATACAGATGACATCAATTTTCATTTCATTTAATTTTCTGTTTATTGAGTGTATGTCATTTCTTACAGCGTCAATTGGTTTAAGTTGAAATGGATTCTCATCGGACATCTATATTTATAATTAATATATTTTTTCAATATCAAAAAATAAAAAATATCATTAATATAAATAATGAATGAATTAAAAACACCACGGCCTCTTCCCGATAACATAGAAGACTGGTCTCCCGAGATTGAAGACTTACTTTCAGAATGGGGTGAAATTTCCATGTGTTTCGCTTACTTACACAATTTCAGTCAAAGAAAATATAAGAAGAAATATCATCATCTACAAATCCCGATTATTGTGTTGAGTACATTAACGGGAACGGCAAACTTTGCAACTGAATCATATGTTCCGGAAGGTTTTAAACAAGGTTTCTCCGCTGGTGTTGGATCATTGAATTTATTCTGTGGAATATTGGGAACATTACTTTCATTTTTAAGATACAGTGAAATATATGAAGGACATAGAATCAGCGCCTTGGCTTGGTCTAAATTGGGAAGAGCGATTGAAATAGAATTGTCTTTGCATGATAAGAAAAGAAAAAGTTGTCGGGATTTTTTGAAAGTCTGTCGGTCTGAATATGATAATTTATTGGAATCAAGTCCCAACATTGATTTGGATATAATAGGATTATTTAACAAAAAATTTCAACATGATTATCCACATGTGAGAAAACCTTTGATATGTAATGGATTAAAAGAAATTAAACCTTTTAGAAATGATGACCCGCCACCAATGAAAGAAATTAAAGAAGAAGAAGAAGAAGATTCTGTTGAACCGGAAATTGAAGTTCATGTTTCAGAATAAGATGATTTAATTTTTAGTTTATTTTTAGATTAAAATATATATTCTTATTATATAAATGGATAAACAAAAGCCAACAATCTTCCCAGTGAAAGATAATGACATGGGTCAAGGAAGAATATTTCATGAGAATCTTCCAGACATAGGATTAGGAGTAAAAGGAAAAGGTTCTGTATTAGTTTTATTAAGTCCAAGAAATACGGGAAAAAGCACAATCGCAACCAATATTTTTTTATCAGAACAGTTTTTTGGAGATACAAAAAGTCCAAATGGAACGGCGTTTGATGAAGTGTTTGTAATTTCACCAACGATTAATGTAGATAATACAAGCAGATTTATGAAAAAAAGATTTACTACTTTTGACAACTATCATCCCGACATCATTAGAGGAATATTAGATAATCAATTGGCGATGGGAAATGACGCTCCCGAGATTGCAATTTTTATCGATGATTCGGTTGGTCTCATGGATAAAGAACTCTCTATGTTAGCCACAAGGTCAAGACACTACAACATTAAATTATTAATGATTTCCAGTCAAAAATTCAAAGGCGCTCTTGATCCAGTTCTGCGGGTCAATATAACAGATTTAATTGTTGGAAGTCCGTTCCCAAATATGAAAGACCTTGAAGCTGTTGCAGATGAATTTGGAGACCAATTTGGAGGAAAACAAAGATGGCTTGAAATGTATAGAGAAGCAACACCAAAAAAATATGATTTTGCTTATATGAAATTAACTAATCCCCCACAATTATTTCATAATTTTTCTGATGAGATTTATAAAGAAAAACAAATAAAGGAAGAATAAAAATAATTATAATTGAAATGATTTTTTTATTATATACTATATTATAAAAATGGATTTATACGGTTCGGGTCAAAGTATTTCACAAGGAAATAGTTTATCATCAGAAGTAAGACAAGCGAATAACACAGTCAGTCAAATCAATAACTCACTCGCCGAGGAGTTAGACAACACAAAAGCAGAGACCCAAGGAAATGTTTATGAACAACAAGCCATCAACATGTATAAGGGAGCGACGAGTGGAACATCCTTAATAAATAAAATTGGAATTGTTGATGCAGCCAAAAAAGGATTAACCAAAGGGGGAAGATTTCTTCCGACAAGTATGGCTGAAAGGTTGGCGGGGCCGGGTGCATTTCAAGAAGGGGATGAATTATTGAGTACAACTGGAAGAGACATTCAAGACGCGGAAGATGTAAAAGACGCGGCCAAAGGTTTAGCCGCGACCGAAGATGATTTGGACATCGCGAGATTCGCGGAGGGCGCTGGTGCGGAATCAACTTTGAACACCGCAACAGCCGCCGAGGAGGGACTTTTGGGCGTTGGCGTTCCGTCAGAAGTAACCATCACTAAATCAATCGCAGACCAATCAGCAGAAGTCTCAACAGCGGAGAAGGCTGGTGAAACTGGTGAAATTGTAAAAGACGGAGCAAAAATCGCTTCTGGCGCAGAAGCAATCGCAGAAAAAGGAGCGGGAGTTGGATTAAAGGCAGTTGGAAAAGCGGGAATCGCTGGAATTGGTGGGGCATTAGATATTTATAAAGATATAAGTCGGGGAAGTATTGGAGACAATTGGGAACAACAAGTTGGAAATGTTGGAAATATAATTGGAAGTGGATTAGAAATTGCGGGGGCTTTGACCGCATGGACGGGATTGGGTGTGGGCGCAGAAGCACTTGGGGCCGCGATTTCACTTGGTTCAACTGGACTTGAAGCCTATGGTGATGATTTAGCGGGTCAAGACCAAGATAAACAAGATACGACAGATGTAGAATCTCAAAAACAAAACGCATATTCCGCCCAACAAGTTGAAGGTTCTGTCGGAAGAACTCAATAAATTTTTTTTAATTTTTAATTAAATACAAGAATCTTTTTTTTTAATTTTATTTTTCTTATTTATTTTATATTCTATTAATATAAAAATGAGTTCTTATTGGCGAAACGAAGACAAAATCAAGGTTTCACAGACAAAAGTTTCCATCCCCTCAACCAACGGTCAGTCTTATTCTGGAACGGCTGGTTCTGGTGGTCGGCGTGTAGATTTTGAAATCCCTCCAAGTGTTAAATTTATTGATGGTCAGAATTCTTATTTACAGTTTGATGTCAAATTGGCGGTTGGTGCTGTTCCAACCCGCCTTCAACTTGACCCCTTCATCGGAGGTCAAGTTTTAGTGAAAAATATTAGGGCGTACAGTTCGGCGGGAGTTTTATTAGAGGAATGTGTTGATTACAATTGTAAAGTTCAGATGGAATATTCTTATAATCAAGATGAAAGTTTAAGAAAAATGAGAGCCTTGAAGGAAGGTTCTCTTGTTTCCACCATCGCCAATCGCGGAACGGAGGGAACAAGTGAATCAAATCTTATTGATACAAACACAAATCCCTATTATAAACCCGTTCCAGTTGTTCCAGCCACTCGGAATTGGGGAACTTCTGATGATTTCTTAACTGCGAAAGTATCACTTCCACTCCATATTGGACTATTTGCACAGAATACGAAGGTCTTTCCGAATATGATAGTTGGGGGAATCCGGTTAGAAGTGGATTTGGAGGACTGTGCGAGATGCGTTAAACAGTTAGACTCTGTCAATCGCCACCGCAGAATGAAACAGAATCCCCTCTTCCATGGAATTGACCAAGCGGGCTCGGCCTTCTCCCAAGGCGCAACAAACAGAACTGAAATATTTCTTTCAAAATCCAATAACATGTTAAGAGTTGAAGATTGTCCATTTGTCAAAGGTGAGGCCATTGGAATCTGTTCTAAATCTAACCCGGACGAGCAAGCCAATTTAACGAAAGCGGATGCAACTTCATATCATCCGATAATTTCAGATATATCAATGGGCGCTGGGGATTTTGTTAAATTGACTCTGTCCGAGGCCACCAGAAATTCCGCCGTTGGAACTGGTGTAGATATTACAAAAGACGATTTCATCATTTATTCCGCGGCCATGGATACAAAGCGAGTTCAAGTTGATGATAAAACCACTGTTCTCATTGCGGCCACGACCGCCTATGATGCGAAATATGAGGTTTCCAATATGGAAATTGTCTGCGCCCAAGTTGATCTTGATGACCGATTTGAAAATGGAATGGTGCAAAAAATGAAGGATGGTGGTTCAATTGAACTTGACCTTCACTCAACCATGAATATCAAACAGTCTCTTCTAAAAACTAATAGAAACGCGACCTTAAATTTGGAAGCGGGACTGACTCGGGTGAAATCTGTTATTGTTATCCCCACAGATGCGGAGGTTTATAACACCGCACAATTAATTGGTGGTCTTGGTGTGACTTATGATGAGGAACAGATAGCCGCGACGGATGGTCGCCTTCATTCAATTCGCACGGGTCAAGTGGGAATAATTGACAAACTCACCTCTTATCAGTTTTTAGTGGATGATAAATTAGTTCCAAGCCGTCCGATTGAAGTTGGAAAAATAAATGGTGGAGTTTCCATTTCAGCCCAGCCTCTCATGCAGACGGAACAAGCCCTCAACCAAGCCAAGGTCATCCCCCGTTCTTTTGTGGATTACAATCGGAACTTTGTGATTGGTCGCGCCTTTGCTCTGAATGATGGTGTCGCCAACATAAATAACAAATCTCTTCAACTCCAACTCTTATATAATCAATCAACCGCAGCCGGTGTTGATCAAGAACCAAAACACAATAAGTTGATGATGGCCATGATGTATTATGTCAAAAGAATTTCTGTCAAAGGTGATTCTGTTGTTGTTCAGAATTAAATGTTTTTTCTATTAATTAATTTTTATTTTTATTTTTCATATTTATTTTATATTTGTTTAATATAAAATGAGTAAATATTTATCGTTAAATGCTAACAATATTCCAAGTACGGGAAAAGTAAGTTTCGCAAGGGGAAACCCGATTCTCACTCTGACCATTGGTCGCCAAGACGCTGTTCTTGATTTAAGTTCTATTAGACTAAATGCTAAACTTGACATTTGGAGAGACGCGGCCGGAACTCTCCACCCAACCGCAACCGCTAACCAAGCGGGACGGGTTCGCGCTTCTCACAAACTTGGAGCGTTTGGAGTAATTGACCAACTTGTTTTTCGCCACGCAGAAACTAAACAAGTAATTGAACACATTAGACACTATGGACGCTTTATGTCTTCTTATCTTCCCGTCATGGCGGGGATGCAAGATGTTGCGGGTCATCTTTCCCAGAACGCCCTTCTCATGCCCAATTACAAATCTTTCCGTGATAGTGTTATAAGAAACACGGGTTCTTCGGAAATGTCTATTCCACTCCCTTCGGGCTTGACCCTTGGCGGTCAAAAAATGCCTCTATCAAAAATTCCACTTGAAATTGAAATTCATCTAACTCCCGACAGTCAGTTCTTCTATTCTTCTGATGCGACTCTTACTGACATTCAGAATTGTTTCTATGAATTAAGTGACATTTCAATCACATGTGAAGTTGAAGAAGGCGATGAATCTCCCGACAGTGGCGCTTTCACATTCAATTCCATCACTTCTTATTTCAACACATTAGAATCCACCAATTCCATAATCAATTATAATCTTGGACTTTCAAAGGTTCTCGCGGCCTTTGTGAATTTTGTTCCATCTTCATTTGTTAATAATTTAGCCCAAGATGGATTTTTGACTTACATGCCTTCCAAACTGATTTCTTCTGCTGATCCGAAGGTCGGAGGAGGACTTGCGAATCTGGACACAATTTCCTTTTTAAGAAATGGTGAGCGTTTCCCAGAAAATTTCCAGATTTCCTCTGTATATGATGCATCAACCAACACGACTCCCGTTGTAGATTCCCAAGTTATTAAGGGATTCTTATCATCTATTATTCCCGAAAAAGACCATCACCGCTCGTCTGCTGGCCCGGAAAATTCTAACAGAAATTATCTTGTTAGCGCGAATGATACGGTTGGTTATAGATTTATCCCCGACACTGGCGCGGTTTATGGTGTTGGTCAGTTATATGACATGTTAGATTCGGAAGGTGTTGATTTCCAGAATGCACAGTTTTCTATTCAGATGACAAACGGCCTTGATGACGGAAACCCAGTCTCCGCCTATCTATTTATTAAGTCAAAGATGGTTGTTGCGTGGTCTTCAACCGCGGGCGTTCAGATAATTATGTAAATTTTTATCTATTAATTATTTTTATTTTTATTTTTATTTTGTTTAAATTTTATATTTCATTATTATAAATATAAAATGGCTGAATCCGATGATAAAATGTCAAGTGTTTCTTCTGATAGAATTCCTAACCTTGTACAGATTGGAGCGATTCCAACTGAATATGGGCAGACTTTAACTTCTGATGTGATAGACGCATCCACCTTCAACCAGAACCGCGTCAGATTTACTTTATCTCGCGTCGCTGGTTTCTTACATTCAAAATCAAAGGTGACTCTTTCTGTTACCCCTCTAACAAATACGGGTTCTTATTACCCAGTAAATATTGGAATCTCACAGTTAATCCGTTCGGCTGAACTTTTAGTTGGAAATAAGACAATTTGTCATGTTGATGATTATTCAAGTTTCCACGCATATCAGTCTCTATTTATTACAAATGAAAATAACCGTGAAAGGGAACAGTTTCTTTCCCAGAGAGTTATCAATCATCAGCCCGTTTATGATAATCGGGCGACCGCGGCTGCTGATGAAACTCCAAACGGCGCTGATAAAGTTGGACTCGCTAATGGTCTGAATCCCGTGGTTGATGTTGGAAACGGAAATCAGACTTTTAAACTTCTTCCTTTTCAATTACATGATGGGTCAAGCGCCCAAGGAATTGCCGATGCACCAGTTTATTCAGTTTATCTATCTGATTTATTTCCCTTTCTTGAAACCAATCAGATCCCCGCTTTTATGATTGATGAAGAAATTCACATTGATTTAACTTTCCAAGACCAGACAACGGTTCTCGGTGGTTCTCTTCAATCGCGCAGAATGTTAGTCCCTAATGGCGCAACTGTGGATGTAGCCTATCAAGTTAATCAGAATGAGGTCAAACTTCTTTATGATTCAATAAGTTATGATGGAGAAATTATGAGAAAATATAGGGAACAGAATAAGAAACTTGTTTTCCAGTATGTTGATTATCGCCTTGCAAAGAGAACTGGTGATCAGACCGCCTTTTCCGATTTAACTTTCCAGATTGGCGGAAATGGTCGCCTTGTTTCCAAGGTCATTTTTGGTCTTCAAAATCATAATCATTATAGGGCGGAGGCTCTTATTGGTGGAGATGCTGGTGCAGTTGCTCCTCCCGCTGATAATGAATTAACTGTAAATATGAGATACAATGACCGATTTGAGTTTGCTGTTGATCGTTCCAACAAGGCTCTTCTTTTCACTACTACTCAACAGAGTGAAGGGAAAGTTCCATTTGTTACTCGCGATGAATATCAGAATCAGAATGTTGATGGGACAACACCGGCCACTCTTGAAGGGAACGAACAGTCTTCAAAAATTCATGGGACTCGTGGGAATTTCTCTTGGACGGCGCTTCGCCTTAACAAAGGTGAGCGTGTAAATAATAAGGGAATCGAAATAACTTACAAGAACCCGGGTCTTCCCGCTCACAATTACACTCTCCGTTGTTATTTAGAACTTCTCAAAGTTGCAACAATTGAAGATGGAAAAATGTCGTGTTATTTTGCTTAAATTATTATCTTATATAATTATATAAAAATGAATTGGTTGGTGAAAATATTTTGGGATTATTTTCCTTGTGAAAAATGTAAGTACAAAAAAGAAGTCAATAAAGAATTGATTATTTTGGTTAATGACCTTTTAAAAACTCAAAATGAGATTCTTAAATATATTGATTTGAGAACAAAGAAAAAGTGTCTGGGATAGAATCCCGAATTTATTCACATAAAACATATCTTCTTTTTTTTTGTCTAAAAAATGAATTCTATCCCAGACACTTTTTTTTTCGTTTTATTTTAAAATTAAAAATCTATTCTTATATTATAAATATGAAAATAGTTTCAAAAAACATCTCCGAAGAGATTCAAAAATCAAGGCCTCAATTGAAGACCTCAACAATTAAACAATATGAACAGAACCTCAACAAATTAAAAAAAATGTTTGATACTGACAATTATGATTTCTTATCTGATACGGATGAAGTCATGGAAAAGATTGGTGTCTTACATTATACAACTCAAAGAAATTTCTTGAACGCGATAATTGTTCTTTTATTGGCTTTGAATCATGATGAAAAATATGATAAACTTGTTGAAGAATATGGAAAAATAAGAGATGGATTTAATACTAAATATGAAGAAGAACAACAATCGGGAGTTATTTCAGATAAACAATCAAAGAACTTTGCAACCACCGAAGAAATAACTGTAATGATAAATCAAATGGGAGTTGATTTAAAACCTATTAAAAAAAAGACTGTTGATCAATTAACAAAAAAAGAAAAGAATCTTCTTCAAGCCTATACCTTATTTACAATTTATTCAAAATATCCCATGAGGAACGATGTCAGCATGATGTCTTCCATTTCCAAGAGAGGATTTAATAAACTAACAACAAAAGAAAAAGAAGATAATAATTATTTAGTGATTCACAAAGGCGGAATGTTTTTCGTACTAAATAAATATAAGACATCAAAAAAATATGAAGAATTAAGAATTGAAATTGAAGATAAGAATGTTAAGAAATTATTAAGATATTATATTAAGATGAATGGAATGGGAATTCTTTTCAAAAGTTCAACTGGAAAGCCACTGACCAGAATTGAAATTTCAAAGACTCTTTTGAAATTCTCTGAAAGATACATGGGAAAGCGTGTCTCTTCAACTCTCCTTCGGAAGGCTTACTTATCCGGAAAGTATGGTGGCGATGGTGGTCTTAAAGACCAGTTAGAAGAATTAAAGAAAGATAATAAAATGATGGGTCACAGTCAAGAAGTTGCACTTGATACATATGTAAAAGAACAACAAGAATAAATTATTCAAACTTAACATCAATTTTATCAGTAGTAATATTAAAAAGTCCTCCCATAGTATCAATAAAATCTTCTCTCCGTTTCTTATTCATTTTAAGGCTATATATATAATCTTCATCTTCTTCATCTGTTTTTGTTATGTCGTGGGGTTCAAAACCCGCATTCTTGAACTCCACTCTGTTTTTAAACCAAACATTAAATATTTGATGGGCTGACGGAATAAAACTATCTTCTATTAAGTCATAAAAGTTTGTTTGGGTTTTTTTTCCATATTTTTCAATAACTTCTTTATTTAAATTCTTAAATGTTTCCATATATTTCTTAAAGCGTTTCATTTTCTTCATCGTCTCCTCAATGTTTTCGGTTAATGTTTCAACTCCGGCTTGTTTTTCGCCGACCGTATCTCCAAATTGTTCCAGTTCTCCCTTTTTCAATTTAAAAGTTTTTGGAAATTTCTTCCTTAAAACTTCATACATTTTTTTCGGAGTTGATTCAAAAACACCCTTCAAAGAGGGAACAATAACTTGAATCTTTCCACCTTCAATTTTATCTGGGTTCTTTTTGGTTTGCTTTCTCTTCTTTCTTTGTTGTTTCCAGTATTTTCTCCCTTCTTCAATAACTCTATCAGATATTCTATTATTTACTTCTTCTTCTTCTTCATCAGTTAAACCTTCATAAAATTGTTTAAACCTCTCATCCCCACCTCGGTCGTCTAAAAAACCTCCGTTTTTTACTGCCTCTGATATTTGGAAATCTAAATCGTCATCAGTCCATTTATCTTTTCCCATTATGTTATTCATTTCATCACTTTCTAATTGATCTACTAACATTTTGCCCAATTGTTTTATTGCGGAAATTGTGAATTTCTTTGGTTTCTTTTTCTTTACAACTGTTCCACCTTCAATTTTATCTGGGTTCTTTTCGGGTTCTTTTGTTGGTTCAACCTTCTTAACTGGTGCGGGATTGCGTCTGACTCTTTTGGCTGGGCGAACTTCATCTTCCTTTTTTGAACTTTGTTTCATTGCTTTACTATTACTTATATTTTTATTCTTAATATCTTTTTTCTCTATTATTTTTTTTTCTACTTTTGCTTTTTTTGGAACTTTCTTTTTAATTTCTTTCTGTTGTTGAATCGCTTGTTTTTTAATCTCTCTAACTTTCTTTTTTTCAACTAATTCTTTCTTTTGTTTCCTCTCCATGTCTTTCTGTTTTTCCAGTTCTGTCTTTGGTTTAGGTTTAGTCTGTTCCACTTTCTTCTGGTCAATAATCTTTAATTTCTTAACTTTGTTTTTTGACACTGGTCTCAATTCTGCTTTTTTATGTTCGATAACATAACCCGCTTTTTCAAGTACTTGAACAATGGTTTGTCTTGTTGCACCTTTGGGAATCTTAATTGATTCCGCGACATTATGGGCTTTGATTAATTTTCTGATTTCGGCGGTTGTTAATTCACCATTTTTTAAACGCTTCACTTCCATTTATAAGTATATATTAGAAAAATAAAATCTTTTATATATTATAAATTAAATGTTAATTCACAAATCTCATTCAAAGAAAGATCTCATTGAATTGTTTGGAAAATTAAATGTTAAAATTGATACAGAGTTATCAAAGGGAAAAATCATGATGAATATAGATGACTATATTGAAAGAAGTATTTATAATGAAAAAATAAAAAATAAAACTCAATTAATTAAGTTATTATGTGATTTAAGTTCTAAACAACGACCAACAATTCAAGAGAAACAAAAAATTATGTTTATCTCAAAAAAGATTGTTAAGTTTTGCAATGAAGGGGAATTCTTTAATGATTCAACATTTCAAACAAGTGAGGAGGTTTATAATCATTTGATTTTGATTCATAGATGGGGAGACATCCCATCAGTTCGCCGGGCTTGTAAATTATACAATAAATCAACATTAAAGATAAATCATGTTAATCCAGTTATCTCTGAAAATGTTCTTGAAGAAATAAATAATAAGAGAATCTTATCAAAGAGTTATTTGAATAATTTAAAAATAAGATTTGGAACAAAAGAGAATCCCATAATTGTTTCATTTGATTAATTGCGTATAAATTAAGATTATTATTATCTATGTTAAGTTATATAATGAACAATCAAAAACTTATTGATTTAAAATTTGGATTCAAATCGGAAGAAGATATTCATGGTTTTTTGGAACAACACTTTGGCTTCTTATTAAAGTCAAAACTAAATCCCGAGATGGGTGAATTCTATGAGTTCGATAAATATAATGATTCATTTTTTATTGAAATGAAAACAAGAAGAATAAGACATAATCAATATGACACATTATTCTTCGGACAAAATAAATTGATTAAAGGCGATGAGATATTAAAGAAATCTCCTCATTTAAGAATCATTTATTTGTGGAGATGCAATGATGGAGTGTATGGTTGGGAACACAGATCAAGCCCATTTGAAATAAGAAAGCGTGGAAGATGGGACAGAGGAAAAGAAGAAATAGATGATTGTGTTGATATCAAACAAAAATATATTAAACCCATTGAAGAATTAATATCTGATAATTAAATAAATGGTTGAAAAAACAAAGATAACTTATAAGGGAAAATCCAA
>TARA_R110002096_G_scaffold119089_5_pt1 | contig 12267 bp, 9 predicted proteins | sample TARA_R110002096 | Tara Oceans TARA_R110002096 (sample SAMEA4397295) | marine metagenome | biome: Polar Biome; feature: [DCM] deep chlorophyll maximum layer (ENVO:01000326); material: water (ENVO:00002006), including particulate matter (ENVO:01000060) such as... | depth 35 m | reverse complement strand
GAAGAAGTTTAATTCTAACATGGCAATATCCGTTGAGTATGACTTAGAGTATTAAATGAGGAGTGTGTACGATTTTATCGTAGAACCTCTAGGAGAAAGATACGATAACACAGTAAAGGTTGGGGATGTTAGCCTTATTACAAATACATCACTAGAAAGTTGGAAGCACGTAAATAACTACGCTAAAGTAATTGAAACTCCAGTGGGTATAAGTACCCCGATAAGAAAAGGAGATACTATTGTAGTACATCAGAACGTGTTTCGCACTTTTTATGACATGAAAGGTAAAAAAAAGAACAGCAGATCTTTTTTAAAAGATAATAAATTTTTATGTGCAGTAGATCAAGTATACTTATACAAGACTGCAGATAATCCTTGGAAAGCATTAGGTGATAGATGTTTTGTTGCGCCAATTGTCAATACAGACGATTATAGCCTCGATAAAACAAAACCTCTTGTTGGTATACTCAAAATAAGTAATAGCTCCTTAGAAGAGTTTAAAATGAGTACAGGCGATATAGTAGGATTTACACCAAACTCTGAATGGGAATTTGAAGTCGATAATCAGCTAATGTATTGCATGAGGACTAAAGATATTGTAATTAAATATGAGCACAAACAAAACCAAGAGGAATATAATAGAAGCTGGGCGAGCGGCTGTTGATGAACTAATTAAGGTAGCAAAAGAAAAGATCGTAGACTCCGGAGAAGATATTACAGCGGATAGATTAAAAAATGCTGCCGCTACAAAAAAGTTAGCTATCTTTGATGCATTTGAAATTTTAGCAAGAATTGATGAGGAAGAGAATTTATTATCACTTGAAACTAATGGGCCAGATAAAAAAGTCTTTAAAGGTTTTGCAGAAGGAAGATCTAAATAATGGCATACGAGCAAAAACTATATAAAATCGTAAACGATTGGGTTAGACCAGTTACGGTTAAAAAAATAAACCGATACGCTAAATGGGAATATGGTTATAACAAGGATCATGATATTGTTGTTATAAGTAAAACCGGTAGGATCGGAGATATATACGAAATTGGTGGTGTTAAAATAGCGCTACCCAAAGAAGAGGGTTGTAAGGACCTTGGAGAGAAACGTTGGAAAGCAGCGATATTTCCTAAAGACTTAGCAAAGATTAAAAGCGTACAAGAATGGGAAGTATACCCTAATAACTTTAAAGAGCAATGGCATCCATATATAGATGAAGAGTTTAATAGAAGAGAAAAAGGTTATTGGTTTAACAACAAAGGGATACCTACTTATATTACTGGCACTCATTACATGTATCTGCAATGGTCAAAAATTGACATCGGATTACCGAACTTTCGAGAGTCAAACAGATTATTCTACATATTTTGGGAGGCATGTAAAGCGGACAAGCGATCGTACGGGATTTGTTACCTTAAGAATAGACGTTCTGGATTCTCCTTCATGTCGAGCGGCGAAACAGTTAACGAAGCAACAATTTCCAGTGACTCAAGATTCGGTATTCTATCAAAGTCTGGAGCAGATGCAAAGAAAATGTTTACGGATAAGGTTGTACCGATCTCGGTCAACTATCCCTTCTTTTTTAAACCGATCCAAGACGGAATGGATCGACCTAAAACAGAACTAGCTTATAGAGTTCCAGCATCTAAATTTACAAGACGTAAGCTAAATGATATGACCATCGAAGATGATCTAGCAGGCTTAGATACAACTATTGACTGGAAAAACACAGGAGATAACTCCTATGATGGTGAAAAGCTAAAGCTATTAGTTCACGATGAGAGTGGTAAATGGGAAAGACCAACAAACATACTTAACAACTGGCGAGTAACTAAAACTTGTTTAAGATTAGGTAGTAGAATTATAGGTAAGTGCATGATGGGATCCACCTCCAATGCATTAGATAAAGGTGGTGCAAATTTTAAAAAATTATACAACGGTAGTGATGCTGAGAAACGAAACAAGAACGGCCAAACGAAAACGGGTTTATACAAACTTTTTATTCCTATGGAATGGAATTATGAGGGTTTTATTGATCAGTATGGTCATCCTGTATTTGATGTTCCCACAGAAGAAACGAAAGGACCCGACGGAAACATTATAGACGAAGGAGTCATAGAGCACTGGAACAATGAAGTTGATGGATTAAAGGACGACGCAGACGCTTTAAATGAATATTATAGACAGTTTCCTCGCACAGAGCAGCACGCTTTTAGAGATGAAGCTAAACAATCTATATTCAACTTAACTAAAATATATCAACAGATTGATTTTAACGAAGAGTTAAACAATAAAAAACAAGTAACTACTGGTAGTTTTCAATGGGCAGGAGGTGTCAAAGACACAACTGTTATATTCTACCCTAATAAAGACGGTAGATTTAAAATATCATGGGTTCCAGAGGTTTACATGCAAAATAACATAATTATGAAGCGAGGATTAAAATATCCTGGCAATGAACACATGGGGGCTTTTGGTTGTGATAGTTATGACATATCAGGTACTGTAGGCGGAGGAGGTTCTAATGGAGCTTTATCGGGGTTGACTAAGTTTTCAATGTCGGATGCTCCCCCTAATCATTTTTTCCTTGAGTATATTGCAAGACCTTCAACGGCAGAAATGTTTTTTGAAGATGTATTAATGGCATTAGTATTTTATGGTATGCCAATATTATGCGAAAACAATAAGCCTAGATTACTTTACTATTTAAAGCGTAGAGGATATAGAGGCTACAGTATAAATAGGCCAGACAAATTATATAACAAATTATCATTAGCTGAACGAGAAGTTGGGGGCATACCTAATTCAAGTGAAGATGTTAAACAAGCTCACGCAGCGGCAATAGAAACTTACATAGAGGATTTTGTAGGAGAAAAAGACACAGGCTATGGAGATATGTTTTTTCAAAGAACTTTAGAAGATTGGGCTAAGTTTGATATTAATAACAGAACAAAACATGATGCGTCAATATCTTCAGGACTAGCTTTAATGGCTTGCAATAAACACAGATACAGACCTACAGGTATAACAGAAACAAAAACGTTTGACCTAGGATTTAAAAAATACAATAACAAAGGGGGTTCCTCTAAAATAATTAAGTAGATGAATATAAATACAAATTCTAGTAGTCCTTTTCCAAGTCAGGTAGTACCAGACGAAGAGAAAATGAGTCTCGAATATGGTATGCAAGTTTCCAGAGCTATAGAACAAGAATGGTTTGGCTATGGAGGCAGTACCTCAAATAGGTATGCTTTAAATTATAAAACTTTTAATACATTAAGGCTATATGCAAGAGGCGAACAGCCTATGGAGAAGTATAAGAATGAATTAGCTATCAACGGTGATTTGTCTTACATGAACATTGATTGGACACCTGTGCCAGTCTTAAGTAAATTTTCTAACATAGTTTGTAATGGCATATCGCAAAAAGAATATGACCTGAATGCTTATGCACAAGATCCAGAATCTATTGCTAAAAGAACAAAGCAGCAAAACGATATCTTGTTTGACATGACTATGCAGGCGCAAATACAAGAGTCTAAGGAAGTCTTTGGTACTGACGCATCTAAATCAGGCATGGCGCCAGGCTCATTGCCTCAAACTACACAAGACTTAGATTTGTTTATGCAGTTAAAACCTAAAATGGCTATTGAAGTTGCAGAGGAGGAAGCTATTAATACGGTATTTGCTAAAAACAAATTTGATCTTACAAAAGAAAGAGTAGATCAAGATCTAGTTAATATTGGTATTGGTATGACTAAAACTACTTTTAATAAATCTGAAGGTTTAGTAATAAATTATGTAGACCCCGCAAATTGCGTATGGTCTTATACGGAAGATCCTCACTTTAAAGATTTATATTATTTTGGCGAAGTAAAACAAATAACATTATCAGAACTTGCTAAGGAATTTCCAAACGTATCAGATAGTGATTTAGAAAAAATACAAAAATCCCCAATTAACCAATCTATGATAACTGGCTTTGCTAATTATGATAGAGATCAAATACAGGTTTTATACTTTGAGTACAAAACGTATATGCATCAGGTGTTTAAAATTAAAAGAACAGATAGCGGTTTAGAAAAAGCTATAGAAAAAACAGACGCATTTAATCCACCAGAAAACGACAACTTCGAACGTGTATCTAGAACAATAGAAGTTTTATATCAAGGGGCTAAAGTTATAGGTACTGATATGATGCTTAAATGGGAGATGTCAGAAAACATGTCTAGACCTTATGCTGATACAACAAAAGTTGTTATGAGCTACGCGGCCGCAGCGCCTAGAATGTACAAAGGAAAGATACAATCACTTATAGGTAAGTGTATAGGTTTTGCTGATATCATTAACTTAACTAACTTAAAGTTACAACAAGTATTATCTAGAATGGTGCCAGACGGTGTATATTTAGATGTTGATGGTTTAGCCGAAGTTGATTTAGGTAACGGAACAACATACAATCCAGCGGAAGCACTTAATATGTACTTTCAAACTGGTTCTGTAGTTGGTAGGTCGTTAACGCAAGAAGGTGATATGAACCGTGGGAAAATTCCAATACAGGAATTACAAACGGGTAGTGGATCAAGTAAAATACAATCACTTATTGCAGCTTACAATTACAATCTTCAAATGATTAGAGATGTAACCGGTTTAAACGAAGCAAGAGATGGTGCAATGCCAGACTCAAATGCTTTAGTTGGACTACAGAAAATGGCTGCTAACGCATCTAATACCGCTACTAATCATATATTAAAATCTTCGTTATATTTAACGCTACGTACTGCTGAAATAGTTTCTTTGAAACTTACAGATGTCTTAAACAATCCTTTAACAGAGAATGCGCTTAAGAATTCTATATCAATATATAATGTAGAGACTTTAAAAGAAATGTCTAATTTAAATATGCACGACTTTGGTATATTTTTAGAATTAGAACCAGATGACGAAATGAAAGCAGAGCTTACAGGCAATATAAACATGGCTCTACAACAAGGTGGTATCGATATAGAAGATGCTATTGACATTAGAAACATTAAGAATATACAGTTAGCTAATGAAATGCTTAAGTTAAAGCGTAGAAAAAAGGAAGAACAAGCGCAAGCAAGAGCAGAGCAATTAGCTGGAGCACAAGCGCAAGCACAAGCTCAAGCAGCGGAACAAATGGCAATGCAGGAGGTTCAGAAGCAACAAGCATTAACTGCTGAAAAAGTTGCAATCGAAGAAGCTAAGTCGAACTTTGAAATTCAAAGAATGCAAATGGAAGCTGAAATGAAACAAATGCTTATGGCTAAAGAATTTGAATACAATATGCAATTAGCTCAAGGTAAGAATCAAGGTAAAGAGCAAATGCAAAACGTTGCAGAAGACCGCAAAGATAACAGAACAAAATTACAAGCAACTCAACAATCTGAGATGATACAACAAAGGCAACAAGATGGAATGCCAACCGACTTCGAATCAAGCGGAAACGACTCAATGGGAGGATTTGACTTAAGTACTTTCGAACCACAATAAATATCTATTAACAATTATATCTTATATTATGAATGAAAAAACTGAAGGAACATTTAAAATTCCCAAAAAAAAAGAACCGGTTATTAAAACAGACGAACAAAAACGCGCTGCTATAAAAGAGCCGTTAATCAAACTCAATGATGAAATACCAAAAGTAATCATTGACACAAAACCAAAAGCTGATGCCCTTCCAGAGCAAATCACAGATGACGTGGATGCGGATAAACAAACCGAAGTTATTCAAGAAGTGGAAGAGAGCATATCCACAGCAGAACTCACGGAAGTTACCGTCAAAAAAGAAACAGAAGAGCAAGAAGTAACAATTACAGAACCCGAGCCAATAGCATCAACACAAAGAGAGCTTCCGGAAAACATCGAAAAGCTTGTAAGCTTTATGGAAGAGACCGGTGGCAATATTCAAGACTACATGCGTTTAAATACAAATTATGACGATGTAGATAAGAATGTATTGGTAAAGGAATATTATAAAGCAAGTAAGCCACATCTATCAGCTGAAGAGATTGACTTCGTTATCGAAGATAACTTTTCATTCGATGAAGAAATAGATGAGGAAAGAGATATTCGCAAAAAGAAAATTGCGTATAAAGAAGAGATTGCTAAAGCACGAACGTTTCTGAATGAAACTAAAGACAAGTATTACGATGATATCAAGTTGAGATCATCAACGACTAGTCCGGATCAAACAGAAGCCAACGACTTTTTTAATCGCTTTAAGAAGCGTGAGGCTACAGTCTCCAAAAACCAGGAAGCATTTAAAGCTGATACTAAAAAATTATTCAATGAAGATTTCAAAGGTTTTGATTTTAACGTAGGTGATAAAACTTTTAGAATGAGTGTACCAAATGCGGATAAGGTATCCGAAAAACAACAGGACATAGGCAATTTCGTAAGTAAGTATACTGGAGAGAGCGGAACTGTTGTAGATACAGTAGGTTATCATAAAGCATTGTATGCTGCAAGCAACCCAGACAAAATGGCAAACCATTTCTATGAGCAAGGCAAAGCAGATGCAATACGTGAGATAACTAACAAGAGTAACAATGTATCTACAGAATCTCGTCAAGCACAACCATTAGGGGAAGCTATGATGGGTAAATGGAAAGTAAAAGGAGTAAGTGGTGGTCAAGCTTCAAAATTAAAAATGAAAAAATTTAACTAATATTAAAACACAAAAATGCCAATATTACCACAATTTGGGAGTTTAATCCCTACAGGAACGACGCAAGCACTTGCGACGAATTATTTACAATGGAATGACAACGGCGGAGCCGCTGGAGTCCCTGATAATTTTGCTGACTTTGCTCAGCAGTATTTACCAGAAATTTACGAAGCTGAAGTTGAGCGTTACGGAAACAGAACGTTAAACGGATTTTTGAAAATGGTTGGGGCAGAAATGCCAATGACTTCTGATCAAGTAATTTGGTCGGAACAAAACAGATTGCATGTATCTTATGACCTTGTTGGTCAAGTGAATGGTGCAAATACTACTTCTGTTATTACACTTAATCCTGGCGCAGTTGCTGGAGTTGTTAATGTAATTTCAGTAAACGATACGGTAGTTGTTTTAGATCCATCTAATGGGCTAGAATCTAAAGGTATTGTAATAGCGTCTACATTAGGTGCAGCTGGTACAATTACTATCCAACCGTTTTCAGACGTAAGTTTGGCAACTCTTGGTATGGTAGCAACCAACACACTTAAGGTATTCGTATACGGATCAGATTACACTAAAGGAACTAGCTTAGAAGCTGGCGGACCTGGTAACTCTGCGGCACGTACATCTATTGCTCCAGTATTAACACAATTTTCTAACTCTCCTATTATTATAAGAGATCAGTATGTTGTATCTGGATCTGATACTGCTCAAATCGGGTGGGTTAACGTTGCAACGGAAGATGGAACTGACGGATACTTATGGTATTTGAAAGCTGCTTCTGAAACTAAGTTACGCTTTGATGATTACTTAGAAATGGCTATGGTAGAAGGTGAGCTTAATCAGGTTGCTGCTACTAGTTTAGCTAACCCTGGTACTCAAGGTTTATTTGCTGCTATTGCTGATAGAGGTAATGTTCAAACTGGATTTACAGCTGCTAATGGTTTAGCTGAATTTGATAACATTCTTAAGAATCTTGATACTCAAGGTGCAATTGAAGAAAACATGTTATTCAACAACAGACAGACTTCATTAGATTTTGACGATATGCTTGCAGGTTTATCTGCTGGAGCAAACGGCGGAACAGCTTATGGTCTATTTGAGAATTCCTCTGAGATGGCATTAAATTTAGGTTTTACAGGTTTCCGTAGAGGATCTTATGATTTCTACAAAACTGATTGGAAATACTTAAACGATGCGTCAACTCGTGGAGCTAACGTTGCTGCTGCAACAACTTCAATAGAAGGAGTATTAATTCCAGCTGGAACTTCAACTGTTTATGATCAAGTTTTAGGAACAAACATCAGACGTCCATTTTTGCACGTTCGATACAGAGCTTCTCAAACTGATGATCGTCGCATGAAGCAATGGGTAACTGGATCTGTGGGTGGAGCGCAATCTTCAACTTTAGATGCAATGGAAATTAACTTCCTATCTGAAAGATGTTTAGTGACTCAAGCTGCTAACAACTTTGTATTATTCAAAGGAGTGTAATCACTCTAAATTAATGTAGTAGTCTACCCTCGTTAAAGCAACGGGGGTAACTATTACTTTTTATATTATTTAATCTTATTATATTATGGCACAAGAAAGTAAAAAACCTGCGGCTAAAAAAGTAGTTGCAAAAGAAATAGTAAAGGAAGTACCAGTATCAACAACTGAAAACTGGGAAAAAGTAAAAAAACCTGTAAAGGTAAAAGATGAGTGGGAAATTAGAGATCGTTATTACATTCTTAAAAATGGATCATCTCCACTAACACACACAATACCAAGCAGACACACCACAAAGCATGCTTTGTTATATTTTGACAAAGAAGCTGGTGTTCAAAAAGAAATTAGATATGCTACTAATATGTCATCACCATTCAAAGCAGAACAAGTTGGAGAGGCTACATTAGGACACATACAATTCAAAAATGGATCATTGGTTGTTGCACAAAACAAACAAAACTTACAAAAGTTATTATCATTATACCATCCGTTAAGAAATCGTATATATGAAGAGTTTAGTTCTATTGCAGAGGCTGAGGATGATTTAGAATTAATGGATATGCAGACAGATGCTGCTATCATTGCAAGGGAAATGGATGTAGATGATGCGGAGGCAATTTTAAGAGTTGAACAAGGTAGTAAGGTATCAACCTTATCTTCTAAGGAATTACGTAGAGACATACGTTTATTCGCTAGACGAAACCCTCAATTGTTTTTAGAATTAGCATCGGATGATAATGTACAACTTCGTAATATAGCTATTAAAGCAACGGAAGAAGGTATAATACAACTGTCAGCAGACCAAAGAACTTTTATGTGGGCATCAACAGGGCGTAAGCTTATGAATGTACCTTTTGATGAAAGTCCTTATTCCGCAATGGCTGCATACTTCAAAACAGACGAAGGTATGGAAGTATTTAGGTCTATACAAAAAAAGTTTAATTAGTAGTTTTTTTAAAAACCACGTAATTATATTAAAGTAGGATAGTATTAACCGGATGCATAAAGTGTGTATCCGGTTAATAATATATAAAAAATAAAACAATGGCAGTAAATGTAAATACAGTTTATAGAACGGTATTACTTATATTAAACAAAGAACAAAGGGGTATGTTAACTCCAGATGAGTTTAATAAAGTAGCTACTCAAGTACAATTACAAATATTCCAAGAATATTTTAACACATTAGGTATACAAGTTAGAAGACCTGATAATGTTACTGAGTATGGTGATCAAATAAAGAACACCAATGCCGATATATCTGTATTTAAAGAGTACGGAGAGTGCTCGTATTCGACAGCGGATCAAAGCTTTACTTTGCCGGTTTCGTCAGGAGCAACAGTATATACTCAATCTTTCCTAGGCGATGGAACAACATCCCAATTTCAAATCACATCAATAAGTTCAGCTCAACTAGCTGATAGTATAATAAAAGTATTGGTTGACGGACAAGAGGTGTCAACTACAACTTATCAAATAGCTAATGCTTCATTAATATTCAATATAGCGCCCGATGCGGGGGATACTGTTACGATTACGGCAACACCTGAAGATTTTTACATGTTAGGCTCTGTATTATATAAGGGAACAACAAATGTACAACTAGTGCAGCGGAACGAGTTGATGTACATAAATAGCAATCCTTTAACAAAGCCCTCAGAAACATACCCAGTATTTTTATACGAGGCAAACAAAATTAAAGTTACACCCGCTACCATAAAAAATTCTATTGAGGCAAGTTATTTAAGAAAACCTTTAGATGTTAGATGGAACTTTACTGTACCCGCGGGGCAATCTTATTATAGGTATAACGTTTTAGGCTCAACAAACTTTGAGCTATCAAAAGTTGAACAAACAAACATTATAAGCAGAATATTAGCTTATGCAGGGGTTGTAATTAGAGATCCCGCAGTTCTACAAGTAGCACAAGCTCAAGTACAACAAGACATAATTAAAGAAACACTATAAGATATGCCAAGACCTAATGGTGGTTTAATCACCGAAACTAACGAACAATACTACGCAGGATCTCAAATATTTCAATCTGTAGCAGGTGGCGAAACAACTAAGTTTCAAACAGACTTCAATACGGCTTTAGAATTTGGTAGCTATTTACCTTCAAATGCAGATTATAACTTAAATAACTTTAAACTATATAAAAGCCCTTCGGGATTACCTGGAAGTTATGAAGAATACGTAACACCTTACACAGTTGTAAATAGTGAGGTGATATTACCTACTCAGCTACCAGTTGGTTCTTATTTAGTAGTACAACTTAAAAACTTAACAGGTGGTAAGTATGGCAATGAGAATTCAGCTTTAGGAGATACTGTAGAAAAAAACTACGGAGGCTATGCTTATACGGCTCTTAATGATGTTATTGATGGGTTTATGACTATATATGTAGGCGAGCAAAAACTTATACCGGATGTTAAAAGAACCGATGTAATATTCCATGCTAAAAGAGGATTACAAGAATTTTCTTTTGATACACTAAAAGCTACAAGATCTCAGGAATTAACAATTCCCCCAAGTTTATCTCTTGCATTTCCGCAAGACTACGTAAACTATGTTAGTATGTCGTACATTGATGCAATGGGCGTCAAACATCCGATATATCCAACTAACGCACTACACGATTCACCATATCAAGTTCCATTGCAAGATGATATTGGCCAACCAGCAACAGATGATACAGGCGACATGCTAGAAGGCTCCTCGTTAACAAATGAACGTTGGGCAAATGCAAATGATAATTTAATAAGCGGTAACATATCACTTAGAGAATACAACGAATTTAGTAATTATCTTACAGGTAATATATTTGCAGGCCAAAGATACGGTGGTGATCCACAGTACATGCAGGGAAATGGTTGGTTTAACATGAACGAGAGAGATGGAGCTATAATGTTTTCGTCAAATCTTAATGGCAAATTAATATTGCTAGAATACATTTCTGATGGCTTAGCTTATGACTTAGATATGAGAATACCTAAAATGGCAGAAGACGCGCTGTATGCTCATATTTTACATGCTATTATAGCTTCACGAATAAATCAGCCGGAGTACATTGTGCAAAGACTTAAACGTGAGCGCTTTGCTAAATTAAGAAATGCTAAAATAAGATTATCTAATATCAAGCTATCAGAGATAGTACAAGTAATGCAAGGTAAGTCTAAATGGATTAAATCGTAAATTAAATGGCTCAAGAAATTAAAAATACTTTCCTAAAAGCTAAAATGAATAAAGATCTTGACGATAGGATTATACCTAACGGCGAGTACAGGGATGCTTTAAATATAGGCGTGGGTAAAAGTGAATCTGATAACGTTGGTTCTATAGAAAACTTAATAGGCAATAACTTAATGCTTGCTACGGACCTAGATGATATTAGTTTAGAAATTATAGGTGTATTAGAAGACTCCGCAAATAACAGAGCTTTTGTATTTCTAACTGATTATACAGATCCAAACCCAGCGTCCCCTACAGAAGCGCCAACCACAAGTAAGCACTTTATATATTTATACGACGCAACTGCTGGTTCCTATTCGTTATTAGTAACAGGTTACTTCTTAAACTTTTCAAAGACTAATAGGATTATAGGTGTTAATCTTATAGAAACTTTGTTGTTTTGGACAGATAATAGAAATCAACCTAGAAAAATTAATATATCTTTAGCTATTAATTTACAGGCTGGTAAACGATCGGACACCCCATATTATACGCAAGAGCATCAAATATCCGTGGCTAAGTATGCGCCATACGAACCAATACGTTTATTAAAAGAATATAGGTTTGTTAATCAGTCAGCTAATATAAGCTACCTAACAGTAGATGGAGACTTTGTTAATGAGCTTACGCCTTTTATAGACGGTTACGTGCTATCTTCTGAAGATAATGTAAGCGGTGATGAGTATATTAAAGTTACAAACGTGACTTTAGTAGGTGGTAACACAAGGCTATCAGTAGCCCCTTTCTTACCACAGCCACCGGTTGTAGGTAATTACTTTACTCTTATGAAGTCTACAATGACTAATAAGAATGATGATGATACTTGGCCAGGTGATCCTGACTACTTAGAAAGCAGGTTTGTTAG
>TARA_R110002096_G_scaffold101370_2_pt1 | contig 12270 bp, 7 predicted proteins | sample TARA_R110002096 | Tara Oceans TARA_R110002096 (sample SAMEA4397295) | marine metagenome | biome: Polar Biome; feature: [DCM] deep chlorophyll maximum layer (ENVO:01000326); material: water (ENVO:00002006), including particulate matter (ENVO:01000060) such as... | depth 35 m | reverse complement strand
CTTGAGTTGTACAGACCAACAGTTGTAATATAACTAATTGGTGGATCTGACGCTTTTTGCTTCACTCTGATTTTACTTGCACTGGTATACGTGGGATTCGAGCTATAGTTATACTTGTTGTGCGGAACGCGGCAGAAGTAAATCTTAGAATTGATCTCGGTTGTGTTGTTGAACGAGATGTTTTGGATTCTCTCGCGCACAATGTCACACGAACCTGTAATGGTACCCGTAACCATTGTTTGAAGGGCTGTGTACTCTGAACCACCCATCGACTCAGAGACTATAAGGGTTGGGATTTGATTCGGCTGCCGGGAGGCGCCGGTGGATCCTGTTCCAAATACCGAGCTAGTCAATACAATAACTCCCGCCTGATACCATATATTGCCTACCGCTATTCCTGTTGTACTGTATTGAGAACCAGACACATATAGGACGCCGTAGTCACCGCCGGGGAGTCCGGACTTGTAGCCTCCGCTATCGCCCGCCGAGGCGGACGCGTCGATAAGTGTAATAGAATATGCAGACATGATGGGATAATTCGCGCCGGCATTCCTGTGAGATCCTGTGCCGAGCGTGAGGCTGAAGGTACCTTTCTTAATTTGCTCTTTCATAAGAAGACGCGATAGCGTAACGAAATAACACGACGTCATTTGTGCGGTGTTATCGCTGATATTCAAGTCGCTCTCAAAAATCTCGACAGTGTTGTTACTGCCCGTATATCCCAAAAGTACTTGAGAGAATTGGTTATACATGTTAATCTTTTTGGCGACCTGCACACCATTATAGCGCGCTGACGCAGAGAGCGTTTGCGCTGAGCCTGTCACGGTGGCGCCTTCATCAAAGCCGCAAGTAATATCAAAGAGGTGGTTAGCCGATGAGCTTAGGTAGGGATAATCGTAAGTCGATTGGAACATCCCGTGAGAATAGTTTTTGATGTTAAGATCACTATAGGTGCCCGAAACAATTGTGCCCGTCAGCGGTATTACTTCGTGTAATAGCGTCCGGGTTGTCGTGACATCTGTGTTTGTGTCAATATTTTCATAATTCTGTACAGGCATTTATAAACTCCTAATTTTAACTAACGTTCCTGATGATTCTAACCGGTAATTGGATCACGGCAGAGGTGTTGTTGCCGACAACGTAAACAACCGTATCTATATAATCGTAGGTGTCGGAGCCTCCGAATGGCGTAGCACTGATTACACCGTAATCATTATAAAGAGAAGATCTCGTGCTTGTAGAACCCAACTCACTCACGGTACTAAAGATCACGCCGCCTATGGTGCCCTTGGGTCCAGCGAGAGCACTCCATTGAGAAGCCCCCGATGAGGTATCTGTTATCGCGTCGGTTATGCCGACGACAGTAAAGTTGTTGTAATTGGTCAGCCCCGTCGAGGCGACGCCGGCGCTTCCGCCAACGTTTACGGTTAGATTTGCTTTGAGGTTGTCCTCAAAATCGTTTGCAAAGGTATTGCTGGCTGCGATCCCTTGAACTGACCCGATAAACCGACTGTCTACTTGAGCGGTGAAACTACTGTCTACCATGTCTGTTGACACCAAAAATTTACTGCGGTTTGCTGCGGTGGATGCAAGCTTTGAGTTATCGATACCAGATTCGAACAAAATAATTCTACCGTTGCCAGTACCGAAACTGGCGCCATTTAAAACATATTTAGAGTTGCCGAGACTAGTGGCGGTAGCTAACTTGTTTGCTGTTGCTTGATTGGTAGCAACATAATAAACGCTTCCGTACTTGAACATAGACCGATCGGGAAGCAATTCGTTCATATCAATTGCCGGCATATAAAGTAATTGGGTGTTTGTAATAGACAACAGCCCAAAATTAATATTAGAATTCATCTGAGTGGTTGCTTCCAGCACTGGCGTCTGCAAGATTTCTAAATCATAGTATGCTGAGCCCGATGGGTGATTCTTGTTGTAGGTCGTATAGTTAATTTCGTCATCGCCTAGGGCAAATTTTGAAATGCCAAAGTTCCCATTCGCCATTCGTTTGCGACCGGTCTCAGTTAATACTGCATCAAGTATAATATCACCGGAGTTATCCAAAAAAGCCATTTATTTTTTCCTCTCTTTCATAAATAGTTGGTATTTTGTTTGTTCTACTTATATAAGTACATTTCTTTGCTCTACGCACCGGCATATCTGGTGATCCTTATCGGTACTTGGAGCTGGGCATTACTCGATAGCCCTTCAATGTATATAGTAGTGTCAATATAATCATACAAGTTGCCATCGCTAAAAAGATCTGAACTTCTTGTGCCAAAAATGTAATAGGAGTCATCGACGATCGACGTCGAGTCTCCACACAGTTCATTGAAGATGTTGAAGTTAAGTGCTATTACCGTGCCGCGGGGACCTATGAGGGCAGAATTAGCGTTCTGCACGCTGGTGCCAGCGCCCGTGTTGCCGGCAAATATTTCAGTATCCGTTGCTGAGATCCTATAGCTCTCATAGTAATCTACAACCGGTGATAGAGAGACCTTGACATTCCTTTGTAGAGGTTCAAAATTCATATACAGGTTGTTGGCGGCATCTGTTTTAAAGTAGGAGTCTTGGGGTTGACTTAGAACATTTTCAACGAACCGTGAGTCGGCGGCAACTATAAAATATGAATCGTACAAATTCATCTGCATCAAATATCTTTCTTTTGCCAATTTGTCGTCTGCGATAGTTGTCGTTCCTAAAATGTTTATTCCTGATTCAATTAGAAGTTTGGTTTTCAACTCAGAGTTACTTTCTAATATATATTTATCTGAAGATAAGGCTGAACTCAGTTTAAGCTTCTCAGTGGTTTCTTCGTTCACGGACAAATAATAGCTTCCCGATTTATGATCTGAATGGGGGGTTGCCGATTCAGCTACCCTATCGTGGTTTATGACAATCTCGGGTAAATAGTAAATGTCTAATCTTCCGTAATCTATGAGTCCATTCAAAATTGACGCGTTTTGCCCAGCAAACGCTTCCAAAATTGGGGTGCTCGTGATGTCAGGTTGAGGGTCAAAGCTATCACTACCAACGCTCCATAACCCGTAATCAATTTCATCATCCCCCATGGCGAATTTAGCAACTTTAAAGTCCCCTTGGACCATTCTTTTTCTGCCAATGTCAGTCAGCACTGCATCCAATATAATGGTATATGATGTATCCTGAAAAGCCATTAGTAGCTACTCTCTCTCACTCTGTATGTGATATTAAGATCTATTTTCTTGCCCGTTTTTTTAGAAGTTAAACGTACTTTGAAGGGTGTGTCCCAAATCGTATCGTCGACACCTGTTCCAATCTTTACGTTCTCCAGCTGGGTTGAAGCTTCCTGTTCATAATCAACTGCGGAATCATCCATAAATATGTGTCGTGGGCTCGGAAGAATTCTCATTATTTTTTTAAACGGCTCTGAAATCGTAGTGTTGTCTGATTGAATAAACTCTGTCTCATATAATATACCAAATTTAGAATATTTGTAGCCCCCGTCGCTAACTAACTCAGCTATGTAGACCGGAGAGATAAGTCCAGAAATTCCATGTTCGTTTAAAAACCTAAATAAGTAGTAGTATTTTTTGTTGGTTCGTACCTTCTCTTCGTAAAAACAATTTGTTTTGGTACTTCCATATCTTGCTATTGAGAGGTCTTTGACCTCAACTAATTTGTCGGCGAAGTCTGCGATAGATGTGGGTTCCTTATCCGTTCTATAAACTTCTAAAGAGGCGGCTCTAGAGGTTGAACGAAATTGGATCTTATCCGAGTCCAGCAAATTATATGATCGCAAATAATCTTGCCGATATTGGCTCTCTTGCACCGAGTCTATAGAGGTAGGAAAGACGGACGGTGTGAAGGATTCAAGGTTGACATAGAATCCTATTATTTGAGAATCGTCCATCCTTTGATATGGTGTGACATCTGGGGCTGCTGGCATATGATCCAAAATTGTAACTGTTTTCTGAGCGACCTCTACTTCCATTATTTTCCATGAAGGTTCAAGGCTTACATAAAAATCTGCCATATATCTATTTTCACTTAATACTTGTGCGTTGCTAGCGAACGCATTTGCAGCAACAAGCGGATTGTTCTCAGCCGTCACATACAGTTGTGATGTGGCTGCGCCGGTTGACAAGTTAAAAAACTCTAGGCAGTTGCCGGCGCCGGAGGCAACTTCGACGAAGCTATCGGCGTAACTGCCGCCCATCGCAGTGGCTAGGGCGTCGCGCAGTTCATCGCCAGTAAGGGTTCCCAAGTCTAATCCAAGCGCTGATGCTACTTTTGATAATGTGTGATCAGTGTCACCAATCAAGCGAGTTCCCAACAAATCGGTATATCGATAGTTATAACCTTTCACAAGCATATAAGCATATGTGGTATAAGTATATGTCTCACCGTAACGAACTTGTGTATCATAGTACGAAAGGCGTTCAGGGTGTGGGTTAGACAGGAAAATATTCTGAGCGAAGGCGCCTCTAGAAATATTAGTTTTTGCTATCCTGTACGCGAGTGGTGAAGCTTCGTCAGAATCTTCCGCCATCGCCAGAAAATCAACGTAATTGAGTGAGCCGTCGTCAACACAGGTTAAGGGCGTAGTGTTCATTTCGGCGATTACTTTACCCAGTACCTCGAATGCTGTTGTACTTTTTGCAAACCTATACGCGCCGGCGGGATTTCTCAGTAGCTGTGTTTTCGAGGTTAAAGGCTCGAAAAGATATTGATCGTTTAATGCAGGGAATGATGCCATATTAGCGTAGTTAAGCAAAAATTCTAAGAAATCAACACTACGATAGGAGACGTTTTGTGTCTGACCGAAGGGAATAACGGATCCGGATACTGTCACATCGTTCTCGATGAGTGCAGTAGTAGGGTAATTCTCAACTGAGGTTGACTGCACTCCGCTCGATGCAAAGTGTGCTCGGAGGTTCGATAAAAACATATCCTCAAAGTTTGATTCCCTAAAAGTTTCCTGCATGCTATTTTCTGCGATAGTGGGGATATCTATCGAGACGTGGAAGGGCGCACAGACCATCGCGCCATCTTCCATGGCTGTTTTATCATATGTGCCTTGTGCCTCCAGATTAAATAAAAGGTTCGAGAATCGCGCAGAGATGTAATCGAAGGTGCTGTCTGACAATTCGCTATTCGGGAGTGTCCCCGTCAAATAATCTCGCGTATTTTTAGTAGCGTCACGGTACCAGCGTCCCTCGGCGGTCACGGTGAGCACTGACTCCTCCCCCACCACGTAAGGTGGTGGGTAAAGGAGATTGGTGGGCTTAAGTATCGCATAGGGATCCAATCCTGTGATACTGTCGCCGGCAGTAACAGAGTCTGTTAACTCTTCGTCGAAGACATCAGCCGGATATCCATCTTCATACATTTGCAAAACATAAAAGTTGGGGATCAGCAAATCGCTATCCAAGCCCTGGACATAAGTTTCATATTCTGGGTAATAGTCTTGGTAATTCGTTTTTATGTCGTAGTAGTCATAGGATGCGTAATCTGTCGGCGTTATATTCTTTGCGTCGAGCTTCGAATATGGCACTTGCATGGTAAAATTGTGTGCGTCGAAGGTGCCGTTAGATATGATCCCGCTATACGAAGAGGTTCCATAGGTGCCTCCGCCCAAGATAGCAGCCCAGTGTACGTCATCTCTAACTATGCTCGGGTTACCAATCACCCGTACTGGAAATTTATAATTGGGAGTGATCGAGGTGGCAGAGGCAGTGACCCAGTCTGATTCCGGGTACATCGAAAACTCATCTGAATGTTCTGGGGTGATTGTTGTGCCGGTGGCGGACTCGGGGGTGACGCTATATTGTAGTGAATCGCCGTAGTCATCTTCCTCGCTTGAAGACGTGATCTCCCAATATCCACCAATCATATTCCTGGTTTTGTCTTGCGATCCGGAAACCAAATTTGTGTCAATAGTCGTTATTTTAATGTACTCGCTCACGAAGTTCCCTCATAACCGGCGCCCATTCTTTCAAGCGATAGGGTCACATTCTGGTTCCCTTCGGAAACTGCGAATGCGGCTAAGTTTGATGTCTTGAGCATCAAAGATTTGACTTTAGAAAAATGAAGTTCTCGACTTGGGAATGTTTGAAGAACCTCTATCGCCATAGAGCGCATTTTCTCTTCTATTACTTCTGCTGCCGTCGTGCCGGCGAGACCGCCGAATTTGTCTATTAGTCCTTGCACCTCTTCAGGGGCATACTCTACCCTCCAAGAGCCGGTAGATTCATCGTAAGACGAGACTGGGGATGCTGTATCAAAGTTTTGGACAGGGGCAACATTTCTGGATGTGATCGAGTCAATCATGGACTCCAGCGTTGGACCGAACTCGTGGTGTTCAGCCGTGCCATATGTCTCCATGCTACACACCCCAATAGAGCCGGTACCCAAGTTGTTTAGGTGCTCGTCAAATGGAGACTCAGCGGCGCCGAAAGCGTCCAGGCGGCTGGTTCCGTTGTTGAACCAAGTAAGCTCTAAGGAACCCGGTCCAATAAGCCCGGCGCTGTCAAGGCTATTGGGGCTAACTTCAAGAAAAAGAGAGAGTTCGTTTTCGGGGGTTGCACTTGCCCCTGCCATCCTGAATTCACCGACGGTCGTGGTTTCGGAAAAGGCGTCGGGATCTGCTTCATACTCATTTACCATTTGCTATACCCCTCCATATTTTCTAAAGTTTCTCAGCGTCGGTTGCCGAGGATTTTGTGTTATCTTGTCCATATTATAAACCAAAGATACCAAATCTGGCGCTGTTTCGTCCGCTTTAATATTTTCCATTTGAGTTTGTTTCCCTATCGGGGGCGCCTCATCAAGTTTATATATGGGATCGTTTAAGTTAGGAAACATAGGTCCTAATATTATTTTTCTTTTTTGAATATTAGTATATTGCGTGGGATTTAAAATATTTGGGTTATCTAACGTTTCTGTATCCAATTGGGAAGCGGTAAGCGAAAAATCTATTTTGTTTCGATTTGTATGAGTTGTGAGCGATATGCCGGCTATTTGTAAGACGCCGGCTGCCAAATTTTGGATGCTTACCGCTGGGTTACTGTTACTTTTTAATCCGGCGCGCTGCATTTGTTTATCAATCTTCCTGATCGTTAGCTGATCATGGTTGACAGAGGGTGAATATAGCTGACCGTCGATCGCATATAACTTATTAGCCTCGATAAGTTGGCTCCGGCGCCTTTTATTTTGTAAAAAACCAGAGTTTAAAACCGTATTTAATGCCATTTAAAAATCCTTTTCAATAATAAATAGAAAGCCATATAATTTATAAGCCTTCCACATGTTGTTACTCATATCCGATATATCTATCCCAACCGGCGGTGGTGCTCCATATGCTCTGATCACTGTCATAGAAAGAAGTCTTCGTTCTACCATAAAGTCCGCGTTCGGTGGTAGATGTGAATACACTGATATTTGATTGGCATCCGCAGCGCAAAATATAGTAGTTATAACGCTCGCTGTCTAATCCTGCTTGGTCACTTACTTTTTGTCCACTGGAGCTAGGCTGAGGGCTGCTCGGCACAGTGATATTCGCGGTTGTGAAGATGAGGGGGGCGGTTTCTTGTCCCATACTATTCGTGCCGTCGCGAGCATACCACGTTACAGAGTATTCAATGCCTGGGTAAAGAAAGACTGTGCGGTACCTTTCTGTGTTTGGTTTGCAGACAGTGCCCATGTCCTCGGTGCTGGCGTCCCATCTTGAATTATACAGAAAGAGACCGGTCGAATTCGAGCGATCACGAGAACTCGGAGTTGATACCTGATCAAGCGTTGCAGCAGTAGAATTCGTCGCCTGAATGCCGTTGGGTAAGGTCTGGGTTCCACCAACGATGGAGATTCTGATGAACCCGGTGCCGGCATGCCAAGTCTCTCCAGGAATCTGCTTGAATCCAAACGCCATTTTAGATAGTTTTAGAACGCCGGTCTCGGCTGTGGCGCCGTCGGTGGTGATTTCCAGGTCGGTGTCCATTGCTAAGTCGAGTTCTGATTCTTGCTTGGTGGGCGTTGCTTGTACTGCTGCTCCCAATGGCAGGTCGGTACGCAATTCGGGCAATGGAAAATATGTTTTGCCGCTGCCACCGAAGGGGCGCCAAGACCGAGCGGGGATAGATGTGGCGGCATAGGCTATGCTGCCGTCGACGGTAGAATCATAGTTTATGTTATATAGATCTTCTATCTTGTTTCTAAATGTTGCTACATCCTCTAATCTTCCCGTGGTGGGATTTATACCTTCGCTTTCACGGATGGCTGCATCAATCATTTTATCGAAACTTCCACCATGGACATCTGTTAGTAAGTCAATATGAAAATGATATATAACCGGCGCTATAATCCACGGAGCCTGTTCAGGGAACTCCACGTTCTGCTGGTCCATGGCAGCCTGGAAAAACATGTTAAACTTACCATCAATATTGTTATAGCTACAAAACTCATATGCCGCGTCATAGTAATCCGCAAACGCGCTGCGCATCGATGTATATTGAGAAACCATCGTATTGTAAATATCCATTGTGTCATCTTGCATGTTGAGCGAGAATTGTAGGTAATCATTAAAAGTTGGCTCGTAGTCATAATCAGTCCGTTGACCCCTTGACAGCTCTTGGAACTCAAATGCCATTAGCCGATAAGGCTGCCCATCAATTGTCAACTTTTTAAAAAAATCAAAACTTCTTATGTAATCATGAGTGGTATCGATAGTACCAGCAGTTACTCCAAACTCCGCGTTCGAACCCAATTCGGGCGAGTCAAGGAGATTACTGCCGAGTTCTCTGTCATAAGCATATTGAATCGAGCCCCATGTTCCGCCGCCGTAATCGTTCTTATAATCTTCGTTCACGTAGTTTTTATAATATTTCACAGTGGGGTATAGGTTATGATCTTCATCCCTGGTAGTGAAAAAATCCTCGTCGTACCACGTGACACAGGTATTGATCAATGCGGGATAGGGTAAACCAACAATTTCTTTAAAGTTTGTGTTGTTGTGTCCGCTCGAGGGGGTGCCGGCGTCTGCATCTGAATCACCTTTACGCCACAGACCCCCATCGGTGCCGACAAAGTAATCATTCATATTATCTAATAGGCGATACCGAGAATGACCGGCTGTCTGTAAAGTAAAGCTAGAATTCAATACCTCTCTTCCAAAATAACTCTCTATTTTGTTAACTGGAAGTAGTTGTGCTATATTGGACGCCTTCCTGATCGCTCTCTCATAATCAAAAAACCAGTAGCCGTTTATATAGATATTGTTTTGCGCAGCTGTTCGGTTCGCCATCTGAAGAAGCGCTCCAGTATATAAACTGTATTTGTTAATCTGCATTAGATCAGTATTAATGAAGTTGTGCATTAAGTCTTCGCTGCTAATCTCTATGTCCGCTGCCGCCGGTGGTGACCATATAAGCGGCTCAGTGGAGCGATAATCCATGACTACGGCGCTTTTGATCAGCTTCTTCATTAGCACAGTGCCTCTTTTTACTGCAACATTTGCATTATAAAGCATTATTTTAAAGTTCTGATACATCCTACCGGCAACATCGGCTGTGCTCGTGCTCGGAAATGTTTTCCGAAATACATCTAAGTGGGGTAGCAACTCAGGGCTGCCTCCGTATATTTCCAAAATATAATTTAAACTATTATAGATGTCTTGTACTTGGCTATCTGACGACAGTCCTGTCCCTACAAACGCTTTAAACTTACTAGTAATTTCTTCTAGTGTCACGTCGACTGGGGCATAATAAACACTATCAATCGCCTGAATTGGTGTTCCATCATATTCTGACTGGTTCGGCATCACATAAATTGATATAGGATCCGAATCCACAACGCCATAATTTGTTACTTTCTCGTATGTTGCATCGGACACTTGAGCATCATACAGCTTGCCTATGCCTTTGTTGGAGCGTGCGGCAGCTAAGAAAGCATGGTTGTCAGAAGTAATATCTAGATCGGAGTGAGTAGTAAACGCCACCATGCTAAGTTTGGGTATTCGGTGGAATTGCAGAATAAAGTTTTCCATGGTATCCGAGTCGATGTCTATATTAACCACATATTTATAGATGGGAGATCCATTGGCATTATACATGGTCTCTGGAAGGCTACTGAAGTCATCAAACGCAAATTTGTAAAAATTCTGCCTGGCGCCATTGAGCGCAGGATATAATAGTGGCTTTCCCATAGATGTAGTAGTATGGGTTATTTCAACAGGGATGTCAAGCCCGCCGCCGACCACGCCCTCCGCATCGTCGTCGGAAGAATCACCCCCGGAGTAAAGGTAGCCGGTCCATTCTCCCTCGATCAGCTCGATATCAGCTGTGAAAACATCAGCTGCGGTCCATTCGCTGTTTGTGGTAAGGTCGTCCTTGGCATCCTTGACCGCATTCATGGATGATTCTCCTCCATATCTCACAAGGTCTAAAATCGTTTTGTCGCCGCTTAGCAACTTCTCAAGACGGCGGGTGCCTCCTACTCCTATTTCATCAATCGGATAGTATTCAGCTATTGCCGGGCTTGTCGAATATGTCCAATATGGCGAGGTTTCACCGTCAAGCACGAACATCACGTAATAGTTTAAGTTATTAAGGTAGTCAGCGGCGTACGTTGCGAATGCGTCTTCTTGGTCTTCAACACCATTAACATACATGGCTAACTTAACCTTGATGCGATTGTCATAAAGATAGATCTTTTCAAAATACAGGGCTGGCAACATCTTGCCAAACTTGTTAATTGTGTTTCCAGAGAATTTTACAGACATATTTCGGGCTCCGTCACTGGTCCATAGATATCGTTAAAGACCGGATCGCTGGCTTCAGAATCGCATTCAAAGTCGAGATCAATATAATAGGAGTCCCTATTATATATTTCTGCCCCTTTACACGCGATATCTTCGTTGATCTCGTAATCCTTATGGATATCAAAGTAGTAGGCAACACTGCTTGTTAGTTCACTCAAATCAGTGGTTATAGAATTAATATATGCTTCGCCGCCCAATATACCGCCGGCTATTCTTTCAGTATCCATCTCGAAATATTTGCGTTGAAATAAATCAGTAGCTACTTCGCTGTTGGCAGGGTCGGGCGTACCTGTGGTGGGGTTAGTTGCTGGGATCGCACCTTCCAGAATCTTAAATACCTCGATATCAAAATTTTCTGTGAGCAGTACAGTGTTCAGTTCTTCGGCATATAACATAAGGTCTTCGCTAACTAATTTAATTACGTTCCCATCGGAAAATTCGTAAGTAGAAGCTAAGATGTTTCTATAATCTTCTTCTTCTATGCTACCAATCATATCATACGGTTCAACTTTTTTAAAGTAATTTAATTCAATGTTTATTTGAGGAATATTGATATTGTTTAAAGTGTCGGTCTGCGAGGAGGACTTTATCGTCCCGTCTAAAGTCACCAACTTCCAAGCCGGCGCCTTCTGGGTATTGCCCTCAAGTCTGGCATCTCCCAGCATCCCTTCGATCCGATAAGAGTCTGCGCGAGGGATCTGCATTGTTGGGGTTATATCAATTTCAAAGAAGTTACTTTCGTCTGTGTCGTCCGTGACGAAAGTGTTTCCTCCCTTGTCAATGTCTTCAAAAACTACTTGTGTTCCCAAGTACTGCGTATCATTTTTAATTCTCGAATGAATTTTGTTTTGAGGTTCTGTATTAAACTTAAAGGCGGTTACAGTTGCCGAACCATCAGTGAACGCAGTACCTGTGACAGTTTTTCCAACGCCGGCAGAGCCGGTCGCGGTCATTGTCAAAATAACGTGTTGATCATTTTGTCCTGCTGTGATTGAGATATAGCCGCCTGCATATGCAAGATTGGTTGCAATTGCTACTTCTGCAGCATATTCTGTGGTGTTTGAGAACCCACCGATTCGTATGGTAAATGCACTTGTGGCGCCGGCTCCGTCGTTGAATGTCATCGTATGCGTTTTGCCAGTCGCATCCTCTAGAATTAAAGTTTCGTGGGTAACGTCCGCCGGTGTCGTTTCAACATGTGTGTAGACGGCTGTTGGCTGTCCACTCGTCGTGTAAACACTGTCGTAGACCACATTATCATCATAAAACCCATAATACTCCGGTTTAAACGAACCCACCGAGAACAGGTAGTGTCCATAAGGAGTAAGCTTGAAGTCGTATGTTCTCTCTTTCTTATTGACAAATTTAGCCATTAGTAGCTACCTCGGAATTTGGATGGCGCTCTTACCGCGCGGGTCGGTGACGCCGTCGCAGTGGGCTGAATTGAAGTCACCCTAGATACTGACGTAATT
>TARA_R110002096_G_scaffold365789_1_pt1 | contig 12275 bp, 9 predicted proteins | sample TARA_R110002096 | Tara Oceans TARA_R110002096 (sample SAMEA4397295) | marine metagenome | biome: Polar Biome; feature: [DCM] deep chlorophyll maximum layer (ENVO:01000326); material: water (ENVO:00002006), including particulate matter (ENVO:01000060) such as... | depth 35 m | reverse complement strand
ATTGATTGTTAGCCAAGTAAGGTAATTCATCGCCTACAGCTACAGTTCCCCAAGCTTCGAAATTACTGTCGAAGTCGTTTTGAAATTCTGCATTGGTATAAGTATAAGATACAGTCAAAGGCAATGAAAACTTACTTTTTTCTCTTTTGTACAATAAATCATAGGTAAATTGCAGTTCAGCACCATAGGTTTGAGCTTCCCCTCCATTAAATAATTCTCCAGTTCCACCACCAACTGAAGCGGCTAAATCACTTCCCAATAAATTGGAGTAATCATTAAAAAATAAAACTGCCTGACCTGATAATGGCCCTTTAGCAAACCTAGAACCTAGTTCATAGTTGATACTTTCTTCGGGATTGGTTTCCTCTTGAGATCCTGCTGGAGAAAAGCCTTTGTGAACTCCTGCAAAAGTGCTTACATAAGGGGTTAACTCATAATCTAAACTTACACCAGGAATAATAACTTCAACCGTATTGTCGCGCTCAGACAAAGAAGTTCCCAATCTTTCTGGATCGCTATTGCCATAATCTAAACGGTCTTGATAAATGTTCTCATACCGAACTCCCGGAGTGGCTGTCCATTTTTTATAATTCAATTTATACTGCAAATAGGTAGAAAAAGCTTTTGCACTTTCTATACGATTGCTTTCAGTTCCGGGTCTTCCAGCATCAGTTAGTTGCATGATGCCATTGTCCATTGCGTATTTATCAACCCATTGAAAACGATCTGCTTCATCAATGTGGTAACGAATTCCTAAATCAATGTTGTGTGTAAATTCTTTTTCAGTGAAGTCATAACTCAAAACTGACTGCACTCCTTGAGAGTAATATTCTCTATTGTTGGCTTTCACTTCCAAGGCATCGTCATTCACACTGCTCTGCCCTTTCACTATATCAAAAGCATCGTCCACATCTGTAGGATCATCCAATAAATTGGCAATGGAATGTCTTTCTCCAGTACTGTCTTTTACACGATCCAATTTGTACCAGTTTCTTTTAAATTCTGTTCGATAAGCAGTTGTAGAAATATGAAATCGCTTTGAAAATTTAGCAACATGAGTTATAGCATATTGTTGCTGTTGGGTAGCCATGTTATCCACTTGTGAGCCGGCATACCTTCTAAAAGGATCGCTTTCAAAATCTTGAGCAGTTAAGCCCAGATAGGTATCGTCAGAATTTTCTGTTGCTTGCCCTATTTTAAACGTAATGGATTGATAGATTTTAGCAGTTTCATTGGTATTGAACCTAAATTTTGCCAAATAATCTTCTTTATTGAAACCAGTGTTTCCACCATTATCAAGATTTTTAAATCCTTCAGAACTTTGCTGAAAAGTCTCCACCATGTATGCGAAGTTTTTATAGGAATCACCCACATTTGCATGCACAGTTCGTCCATCAAAGCTTCCACCTAAAAGTGTCAATTTACCTGAAAACTCGTCGGGGATTTGTGTAGAAAGTATATTAATTGCGCCACCTGTTGTGTAAGGACCGTATTTAATTTGGCTACTTCCTTTTACAACTTCAACTCCTTGCGCTCTTCCAATGGTTGGAAAATAATATGCTGCTGGCGCAGAATAAGGTGCTGGAGCCATTAAAACCCCATCTTCCATAATGGTAATTTTAGAACTTCGATCTACTCCAGTTCCTCTCAACCCAATATTAGGACGCAAACCAAAACCGTCTTCCTCCTGTATATTCACACCTGGAACAGCTCTAAGCACTCGGTTCACATCTGTGTAAGTAAATTTCTCCAATTCTTTTGGCGATAAATATTGTGCTGAGCCTGAAATTTTCTTCAATCCAGATGTTCCATAGGTCATTACTGAAACTTCAGGCAATGAATTAATTGATTCTACTAAGTTGAAATTAATTGTTTTTACTTCTCCATCCTCTAAGAAAATGTTTCGCTTAATGGTTTTGTAGCCAATGAAAGAAACTACTAAGGAGTAATTCCCCGGATCAACATCCGAAATTATAAACTTTCCACTCGCATTGGTAGAAGTTCCTTTTGTTGTTCCAGCTAAATAAACCGAGACTCCTGGTAAACTAATGCTACTGTCTTTGTGAAATACTTGACCTTCAATTCTTGCATTTTGAGAAAATGCTGCAAAGGAAAATGCAAAAATAAGTGCTACTAAAGTGATGCTATTTTTCATGAGCGTATATTATGTTATTCTTATTTAGACTAATTATAAATTGGGGGCAAAAGTTCTTTTAAAATACTGGCAAATCAATACCCTAAAGAGGGTAAATTGCATTATGATAATAAAAAGAAACTGTTAGTTGTAGGTTAATTTAACTCTAGAAAGAGAAATACATTTTTAAATAAGGTAACTATTCAGTTCGCTATTTCACTCTTTTCCTAATATTTAAAACTAAAACCACATAGAAACATAGATTTTTATTATTGCTAATGCTCCGATGTTTCTAACATAATAGTCGCATTCAATAAAAATAATACCGAAATGAAAAATAATATAGCCTAATTGCGGCTAAAGCCTTATTATTCTATTTATTTTTTTCAATCGGCATTTACCACTGTAATATTTATTAAATAGTAGACTATTTAATAAATATCATTGGTATAAAGTAGTTCATAGAAAAGACCTTTTAAACATAGTGATCCTTATGTAAAGCGAAGCTTCTATGTTTTTTTAGTTTTTACAAGCTATGTCACTATGTGGTTAAAAATAATACTGATTAGTTACTAAATAAGTATTAACTGTTATTACTATTAAGTAGTAGACTTTAGACAATGACACATAGAGAAAAGAACAGAGAACAGAGAAAATATAAAAATAGGATGAAGGATAAAAGATGAAATATGAAATCGGAAACTAGAAAGATAAAATAGAAAAGAATTAAGAATTTTAATTTTAATAGCTTTAGTGCAGGTTACATTATCGCTTTTTAAATTGATGTAAAACAAAATACAGCTGATACTTCAATAATAATCCACACAGCACACTAATTAAGCTTCCCGTTAATACGTTCATTTTTAATGATTCAAACGCTTATAAGCAGCTCCGATTGAATCAATTAAATCAGAGGCTAGCATGGCTGCTTCACCTAAATTTTCTGCAACTAGATCGCCTGCTAAACCATGTAGATATACACCAAGTATTGCAGCTTGTTCTGGAGAATAGTGTTGCGCTAGAAGTCCAGTTAAAATTCCTGTTAGTGCATCTCCAGTTCCTCCACTTGCCATTCCGGGATTACCTGAAGAGTTAAAATAAACTGTTCCATTCGGACAAGCAATGGCTGTATGTTGTCCTTTCACAATTAAGTAAAGCTGGTATTTCTGAGCAAATTCTTCCTGCATTTTAAGTCGCTCTTTGGTAGATTCGAAATTGCCCACTAAACGCTTAAACTCACCAATGTGTGGAGTGAGAATGCTCCCCTTCGGTAAAAATGAGAGCCAAGTTTTATTTTCAGCTAAAATGGTCAAAGCATCCGCATCCAAAACCATGGGCGAACTACTTTGCTGAATGAGTAACTTCAATAAATTTTGAGTTTCTTTTTCCAATCCAATACCGGGACCAATTCCCAATGCAAAAAACTTTAAATCTCGCTTGAGTTCGGTTAAGAAATTGGGATTTTCATCCGTCTCAACCATGGCTTCAGGAACAGCTGTTTGCAAAATTGTGTATGCGCATTCAGGAACTTGAAGGGTCAATAATCCAACTCCACTTCTCAAACAAGCTTTGGCAGCCAAAACAGCAGCTCCAACTTTGCCTTTACTTCCTGCCATTATCAAAGCAGTTCCAAAATTGCCTTTGTGAGCAAAAGAGTTTCTAGGTTTTAAAATGGTTTTGGCATCATCCAGCGTTACAAAGAAATTGGAAGTCACTGTTTTCTGAATGTATTCATTGTGCAAACCAATGTCTAAAAGAAACCAATCTCCAACAAATATCCCACATTCAGGAAATAAAAAAGCTGTTTTTGGAAATTGAAAACTGAGTGTAATATCAGCTTTCACAATGCATTGATTTTTTTCAATAATTCCTTCATCAGCAAATAAACCAGATGGTAGATCAATGGCAAGTGTTAATTGATTTTGTTGGTTAATTTTTTCAATAGCCTCAGCAGAAAAGCCTTCTACTACCCTGCTCAAACCTGTTCCAAAAATGGCATCAATGATTATTGCACTTTCGTCGATTTCAAAATTCCTTTGCTCAGCATTTAAATAATTTGGAGTTAATTCAAGTCGTTCTAAATTCGTTTTAAAATCAGGAGCATAATTTTTAGAAAGCTCCACAATGAAAACTTGAACATTTTGATTTGCTTCAAGCAATTTTCGAGCAATTACCAACCCATCTCCACCATTGTTGCCTGTTCCACAAAAAATTGCAAACTGCTTTTTCTTCTTCGGCTCAATAATATGCTTTTCAATCCATTCAAAGCATTTTTGAGCAGCTCTTTCCATTAAATCAACTGAAGCAATTGATTCATTTTCAATGGTATATTCATCTGCTGCTCTAATTTGTTCTGCACTGAATAGTTCAATCATAGACTCAAGATTAAAAATCTTATTTACGTTTTAAAGGTATTTTAATTCTTGTTCGAACTTCATTGAGGAAAATTTCATGCAACTCCATAATTTGAGGCAATAATTCATTTTCATCTTCATTCATAATGATGTAATCTGCCAATCTATTTCTTTCCTCGTCAGAGTATTGGTGTCTAATTCTTTTCTCTACATCTTCTCGAGTCACTCCATCTCTTTTCATCACTCTTTGAATTCTAACTTCTTTAGGTGCAAACACATTGATAACCTTGTCTAAATCGTAAAAGTTGCCAGTTTCAAAAAGAATGGCTGCTTCTTTAAGAATATATGGCTTCTTATTATGCAATTCCAGCCACTTTTTAAAAACCTCATTTACTTTTGGGTGTACTAAAGTCGATAATTTTTCCAACGCTTTGGCATCATTAAAAACCAAAGCAGCCATCCGAGCTCGATCCAGTTCTCCATTGATGTGAAACATGTCTTTCCCAAACTTCTTTCTTACAGCAATTTTTAATTCTTCATTTTCATTGAGCAATTTTCTACCTTCAACATCGGCATAAAAGACCTTTACCCCAAGGTTTTCAAATATACGGCATACCGTAGTTTTTCCACTTCCAATCCCTCCTGTAATGCCAATTTTCAACATTTTAATTCAGTATTATGTATTCAACTTTATCAGGCTCAATTCTTACTAATTCTAAATCTTCAGGAGCTCCAATAATTTCTACTAAAAGCTTTTTTTTCGTCGGATCATACTCATCCATGTTGACGATTGCCTTCAGCTTAACTTCATTTAGTTCATCAAATCTACTGATTGGAACGTTAAAAATCACCTTTACTTGCTCTGGAAATGTTCTAATTTCCTTTTTAAACTTCTTTGCAACAATAGTAATAGGCAATTCAAACACTTTTTCAGTAAACTTCTCAACAGGAATAGTCACTTCAACCTCATTAGGCTTAAATTCCAGCAATTCATTTTCCGATTCAATATCAAGCTGGTAAGTGCCTTTAGCAGTCTTTTTTAAATTACTCAACTCAATGGTTTTAGTGGCAACTGTTTTAAGTTGGTCAATCAAATCCTTTGGTCCAATTACTTTGATGGTTTTTGGGTTAATTTCAATTTCTCCAAACTGACGATAACCTGCTTCAAAACTTAAATTCGTTTTTGCCTCAACTGGTATTTCTTTAATTTCTTGTAGCTTGGTGGTAAACCGAATAGAGTCCAAGTAAATCTTTTCAAGCTCAAGTCCATTGCGCAATTGCTGCTTAATTTGATCTGCAAACCTTTCAGTAGAAATAGCCTGTAAACTGTTTTTCTTTTTTAAAAATTCTCCAAGTTCAACTTGAATTGGATTGCGGTTTAATTTATATTGTTCGCCAAACAAGTTAAATCCATTTCCATATACTTGGATTTCAATTTCAGCAACTGGAGCTTCAGTTAAGATATACTCATCAGGTAATTCGGTGTATTCTAATGGTACTTTTAGAAATGTGCTGTATTCTTTCGACAATGCAGCTAGAAACCAAAAGAAAAGAGAAATAATTAAACAAAAAAAGAAGATTAAAACCCGTTGATCGAGTTTAATCTTCTTCTTTTTTTTATCAAAAAATAAAGCGAGGATGGTGTTTTTCACGACAAAAATTTGATTCGTGATTTAATCATCGCTGTAATTATTTATTGCTTTGAAGTGGCGCTGAAGTAGCAAAATCAGCAGAGATAGCTGACTTTTCAATGGTTAAATGAAGGTCTTTTGCAACCTCTAAAATCACTGTATTGTCTTTTACTTCAATTATTTTTCCATGAATTCCTCCAATGGTAACTGCTTTATCGCCTTTACTTAAACTTTCTCTAAAACGCTTTTGCTCCTTTTGTTTTTTCAATTGTGGTCGAATCATGAAAAAATAAAAGACAACAATGATTAATATAAGCGGTAAAAAAGACATTATTCCACCTTCGCCTTCGGATGGAGCCATTAATAAAATAGGTTGCATGAGCTATAAATTTATATATAATTAATTAGGAACAATCACATCACCTTTAAGAGCAATGACGGTTGTATTTGGAACTGTGTTAGCTATTAAAGTAACTGTTTTGTGCTGACGACCTTGTTTGCCATTGCTATCAAAAACTACTTCAACTTCACCTTCCTGACCAGGTTTAATTGGTTGTTTTGGCCAAGCAGGAACAGTGCATCCGCAACTTCCTTTCGCATCGGAAATAATCAAGTTGGTTTTGCCAGTATTCTTAAATCTGAATCTTTTTTTAACTTTTTCTCCTTGAGAAATTTCGCCAAAGTCAATTGCTTGCTCAACAAACTCCATTTTTGGAAGCGATTCTTCAGCATTTCCATCTTCTCCTTCTGTTGCAGTAGCAGGATTGTTGATTAAATCTGTGCTTACTTCACCATCAGAACTACTAGGCTCTGAACCACAAGCAAAACTAAAAGTCAAAACAACAGCGCTTGCTATAACTAGAATTTTCTTCATTGTATTAGTATTTATTTAGTTGATATTAATTTATTGTAGTAAACCTCTACCGGTTTTCTTTACTTTATTTTCAGACTGCAAATCTGCTAAAATTTTATCTAAAACCCCATTTATAAACAAACTGCTTTTGGGTGAACTGAAAAATTTAGAAAGCTCAATGTATTCATTCATGCTAACTTTTACCGGAATGGAAGAAAACTCAGTAAATTCGATTACTGCCATTTTCATCAACAGAACATCTAAAACTGCAATTCGATCCATTTCCCAGTTCTTGGTTTTCTCGTCAATTTTCTTGCTGAGTGCCTCATTGTTTGCAATAATCTTCACAAACAAACTTTTAACGAAATTCAGATCTTCTTCAGGCTCTTTGTAAATGTTTGGCAAAGCTTTGTAGCGATCTACTGCTTTTATTTTACCAATGTAACGAATCACCATGTTCAAAGTATAATCACTGTCTTCGAAATCCCAATAAATGCTTTTTTCCTGAAAAGATGAGTAGATATCTTCGTTGTCAAGAATAAATTGCTTGAAAAAACGCTCTATAAATTTTCGATGATCTGCAGCATTATCTTCAGCGAGTAAAAAGTCACGATACAAATCGCTTTGTTTTACTTTTTTCCAAAGCTTGCGCAAAAAATCAGTCTCAGAACTCCAAGAAACTTTATACTTACTGAGTTGTAGATTTAAAGCCTGGTTATTTCTAAGAGCTTCGATAACATAGCTGTCGACAAACTTTCTATTTGGATTTAAATCCTCTGGGTTTGGCAACACCTTATTTTTTGCTTCTTCCATTTGCACTTCTGCAACTTCTGCAAGTGCAACGGGCAAAATCAAGTAATACAAATACAGCTCATAAACTCGCTCAATGCTTAGCATCAAGCCTTTTTGAGCTTTCACCATATCGGTATTGGGAGATTGAAAAAAGGCATACAAGGCTTGCATCACCTTTACCCTCAATATGCGACGATTCAACATAAATTTTTAGAGCTTACTTTTAATTTTTGCAACAGATTTAATTCTAGCTTGTGCAAGCTGTAAAGCTGCTTCGTGAGTTGTAAGGTTATTTGCACTTGCCAAGTCAAAAATATTGAGTGTGGTGTTGTAAATATCTTCAGTCAACTCCATTGCTCTTTCTTCTGAAATTCCCGAAACTTCGCGGTAAACATTTATTAAACCACCTGCATTGATTAAGAAGTCCGGAGCATAAAGCACTCCTTTATCTTTCAAAGCAGCTCCGTGCATAACTTCGTCTAACAATTGATTGTTAGCAGCACCTGCAATTACTGATGCTTTTAATCTTCCAATTGTGTCATCGTTAATTGTTGCACCTAGCGCACATGGAGCATAAATATCCATAGGAAGATCATAAATTAAATCTCCCTCTACTACATCTGCTTTGTACTTTTTGGCAACACTGTTTACTCTTTCAGTATTTATATCTGAAATTGTAACAAGTGCTCCATCATTAGTTAAATGCTTTACCAAGTATTCTCCAACATGACCCACTCCTTGAACAACCACTCTTTTTCCTGCTAAGGAATCTGTTCCGAATTGAACTTTAGCTGCAGCTTTCATTCCCATAAAAACGCCATATGCAGTAACAGGAGAAGGATCTCCACTTCCGCCCAATGATTTTGGCAAACCACTTACGTGATTGGTTTCCATATTGACATATTCCATGTCTTTAGGACTAATACCAACATCTTCGGCAGTGATGTATTTTCCATTTAAACTGTTTACAAATTTTCCAAACCTTCTAAAAAGTGCTTCTGATTTTTGAGTGTAAGAATCTCCAATAATTACTGCTTTTCCACCACCTAAATTCAATCCACTGATTGATGCTTTGTAAGTCATTCCTCTTGAAAGTCTCAAAACATCTTTTATTGCTTCAAGTTCGTTGTTGTATTGCCACATTCTAGTACCTCCAAGTGCAGGTCCAAGTGTGGTATCGTGAATGGCAATTATGGCTTTTAGGCCTGATGCTTTATCTTGACAGAAAACAACTTGTTCATGATCTGTAGTCATCATTTGTGCAATCACAGGATTGCTTTGATCTGTTTTTTCAATTAACTCTAATAAATCACTCATCTATATCAATTTAAATTCAACACTTATCCGCTACTTTCAAAAAACTCAAAAACTAACTCAAAATTCTAGTTGTTATTTATGAACTAAAGTCTTGCTTTGAAGTCCTATTTTTGTAGAAAAATTGAAGCTTTTAAAAGCGGTGCAAAAATACCTATTTTTTTAGAAGTCTTAAAAGTCAAATTCAAGTCTAAATGAAGTCATTAAAGTACCTGAACAAATACTTATTAAAATACAAAGGGCGATTAATCTGGGGAATTGTATTTGTCGTTGTATCGAATATTTTCTCCATTTATCCTGCTCAAATTATTCGAGAAGCATTTAACACGGTTGCTAATTCAGAAGAACTTGCTCAATACCTTAATCCAGATGATTTAGAACGAGTAAAACCTGTTCCATCCGACAACTTTTTCACTTCCTTTACAGACAATATGAGTCTCTCAGAAGCATTGGTCTACTTTGCTTTGTTGGTGATTTTAATGTATTTCCTCAAAGGAGTTTTTACTTTTTTCACCAGGCAGACCATCATCATCATGTCCCGATTGATAGAATATGATTTAAAAAACGAAATCTATAATCACTACCAAGCTCTGAGCATGTCTTTTTACAAAAAAAACAATACTGGTGATATCATGAACCGAATTAGTGAAGATGTGAGTAAAGTTCGGATGTACTTGGGTCCTGGAATCATGTATTCCATCAACCTTGTAACTTTATTTCTCATTGTCATTCCAGTAATGCTCAGCATCGATGTAGAATTGACCTTGTATGCCCTCGCACCCTTACCGATTTTATCAATTCTCATCTATTTCATCAGCAATAAAATCAATCAAAAAAGTGAACTAGTTCAATCTAAACTCTCTGATTTGTCAACTTTTACTCAAGAAAGTTTTTCGGGGATTCGAATCATTAAATCGTTTGTGAAAGAAAAGTTCATGAACAAGCAATTAAAAATTGCAGCGGAAAGCTACAAAGAAACCAACTTGGATTTGGTAAAATTGGAAGCATACTTCTTCCCCATTATGATGATGTTGATTGGGTTAAGTACGATTTTAACCGTTTACATTGGAGCATTGAAAACAATTTCTGGAGCCATCACCTTGGGAAATATTGCCGAGTTTATTATTTATGTCAACATGCTTACTTGGCCGGTTACTGCTTTGGGTTGGGTAACTTCAATTAATCAGCGTGCAGCGGCATCTCAAAAGCGAATCAATGAGTTTTTAAACACCGTTCCGGATATTCAAAACAAGAATATGGTAGAACATGAAATTCGCGGTAAAATCACATTTAAGGATGTTTCTTTTGTTTATCCTGAATCTGGAGTTATAGCACTCGATAAAGTGAATTTTGAAGTCAATCCTGGAGAAACGCTCGCGATTATTGGTCAAACTGGTTCTGGAAAATCTACTGTTGCAGATTTAATTTGCAGGTTATTTGATGTTACTTCAGGCGAAATACTTATTGATAATCAACCAATCAAGGATTGTAATCTCAATTCTCTAAGAAGTGAAATTGGCTATGTTCCTCAAGAGGTTTTCTTATTTTCAGACAGCATTGCCAACAATATTTCTTTGGGAATCAACTCCGAAAATGTTAGTAGAGAACAAATAGTTGATGCTGCTAAAAAAGCGGCCATTCATTCAAATATTGAAGGTTTTCCGTTGAATTATGAAACTGCTCTAGGTGAAAGAGGTATTACACTTTCAGGTGGACAGAAACAGCGAATTTCGATAGCAAGAGCAATTATCAACCATCCAAAAATCCTCATTTTTGACGATTGTTTGTCGGCAGTTGATACAGAAACCGAAGAGGAAATCTTGAATAATTTGAAAGATTTGATGAAAGACAAAACTGCTGTAATCATTAGTCATCGGATTTCATCGGTAAAGCATGCCAATAAAATTTTGGTTTTAGAAAATGGAAATATCATTGAATCTGGAACACATAAAGAATTGATGAAGTTAAAAGGAAATTACTATTCCACCTATCTTCAACAGCAATTGGAAGCAGAAAAGGAAAACTTGGTTGAGTAATTTTTTCACTATGAAACAAGCATTACTTTCTATCATTTTCATAGTGTGTTTATTTCAGCTGAGCGCTCAATCGGACGCTAGTTCAACAAAAAAACCTGAAATAAATGTTCTTGCATTCATAGATGTATTTTACACCTTTGATTTCAACGAGCCTACAGGAGCTAATCGTCAAGATTTTTTCTATCAATACAACCGACACAATGAGTTTAACCTCAACATGGGATTAATTCAGCTTGAGGTTAATCATGAAAAATACCGTTCAAAAATTGGTTTTCATTCGGGGACTTACGCCAACGATAATTATGTAGCAGAACAAGGAGTTTTTCAAAACATTTACCAAGCCAATGTTGGTATTGCACTGAATAAGAAAAACTCTTTGTGGTTGGATGCAGGAATTTTTGAATCTCATTTGGGTTTTGAAAGTGCTCTCTCCATTGAAAATTGGAACCTTACTCGAGCTTTGGCATCTGAAAATTCACCCTATTACCTTTCAGGAGCAAAATTAAATTGGCAAGCCAACCAAAAATGGGACTTCTCGCTTTTAGTTACAAATGGTTGGCAACGAATTCAAAGAGTTCAAGGAAATTCACTTCTTTCTTTTGGAACACAAGCCAGCTACACAAACGAAAAAGGACTAAAATTTAACTGGAGCACCTTTGTTGGAACCGATGACCCTGACAGTACTAGAAGAATGCGCTATTTCAATAACTTATACAGCGAATGGCAAATTTCTAAAAAACTTGGAGTTTTACTTGGATTCGATTTTGGTTTGCAAGAAAAGACTAAAAACAGTAATTCTTACAACAATTGGATGGTGTATAGCTTTATAACTCGCTACCAACTCACAAATAATCTTAGAACTGCACTCCGTTTTGAATATTTTGAAGACAATGAAGAGCTAATCATTCAAAATTTAGCCAACCAAGGCTTTAAAAGTACTTCAATTTCTTTAAACATTGATTTTCAAGCAAACGACTATACAAGTTTAAGACTCGAAGGCAGGCATTTATTTTCATCAGATAAAACCTTCTTAAAAGAAAAGTCCTTCAGTAATAATAATTTTTTTATTACAATCTCTTTAGCTATGCTATTCAATCATAATTTAAGGTAACCCTCTACCTAATCACAGTAACTGTTCCTTTTCTACGATGCTCTTGACCA